>Ga0180435_10000359_pt1 | contig 47443 bp, 40 predicted proteins | sample SS_ome_3_FD_132467 | JGI IMG/M metagenome (GOLD analysis project Ga0180435, IMG submission 132467) | Hypersaline lake sediment archaeal communities from the Salton Sea, California, USA - SS_3_S_1 metaG | ecosystem: Environmental > Aquatic > Non-marine Saline and Alkaline > Hypersaline >... | reverse complement strand
TATGTAAACATCTGGGAATCTCCATGAGACGTATCAGCGGTGGAGCCGTATGGTCGAATCGTCCTTGTACGGATCTGGCGAGGGCCTCGGTTGAGCAATTGGCCGGGGCTACTCTACGTATATTTACCAAATGCACTCCCTAAGGTAATCCCGCCTACACCCCATATATTGTGGTCGCCAGAAAGCTTGTAATCGTCGAAAATTGCTTATTGTAACCCTTGGTATGTTTAGATGATCACAGGCTTAGTTTAACCTACGATAAAAGAATACTACCAGTAGCTGTATTCATACAGGTAATTGAAGAAGGGCCAAATCAATAATTTTTTGGGATTCAATTGCAAATAAAAGAGTAGACATGGCTTTCGTTTGGATGCGGCGGGTGTTGTAACCTTTCTAAACGAGCATATCTTTTAAATTAGCAATGCTGTCAATCACGGCATCGGGATTCTCACGGCTTAATGCCTCCTGGTCATCAATCCCCGTGAGTACGCCCACGGTAAGCATCCCGGCCGCCTTCCCGGCTTGAATATCGGTTCGGGAATCACCAACATACATGCATCGGACCGGTGACATATCGAGCTGCCGGCTGCCCAAGATCAGGGGGTCCGGGGCCGGCTTCTTGCGGGGCGCGTCGTCGGCGGCCACGATGACTTCCACTAGGTCTTTGATGCCAAGACCTTCTAATACGGGCATTTTGCGGGTCATGTTTTCCCGGGGTGTTGATGTGACAATGCCTACCTTGATCCCTTTTTGTAAAATGATTTCTAAAGTTTCTTTGGCACTTGGGATCAGCTTTAGGTTGGCTCCAAAGAGTTTGGGGTATATCTCGGCGGTAATCTGATGGGTCTGTTCAATCAGATCATCCATCTCCACCTGGGTCGTTGCGGGAAATACCAGGTTCCATTCGAATTCACCGGTTTTGGCGGCCTCGCGGATCCGTTCCTTGGGCGGCATGGTCAGGGCCAGTCTATCAAATACCGTTTCAATAATTTGAAAATAAACTCCGATGGAATCCAGGATGGTGCCATCTAGATCAAACAGCACCGCGTCAACGTTAAATTTCAGCTTGTTCATTTGTAGCAATTTCCATGATGTGTTGATGGTTTGTCACCTGTTTTTATTGAAATAGAGTACCAGGCTTTTCCCCATTAACGGATTTAACATATGATCCAGCAAGCGGGTAAGGGGTGGTTTTTTCATGATGTCCCAGGTTAAAAAGCGGTGATAAGCGCGCACCAGCGGATGATGTTCCCGGGTGGGGCCTAGCAAACATTTTAGCCACCAGTAGGGTGCGTGCAGGCTGTGAGCAAAATGCGAACCTAAAAAAGTAAATCCGTTTGCGGTAATCAGATTGATCATTTCACTTTCTCGGTAAATGCGCACATGTCCCTGATTGACCATATGATATTCGTCTGACAGTAACCAGCAGATACGTTCGGGTATGTATCTGGGTACTGATAAAGCCAGGTAACATCCGGGTTTCAATACTCTTTTGAGCTCTGCGATGGCGGGTTGTTCCTCCCGTATATGCTCCATAACTTCGGAACAGATTACCAGGTCGAAGGTCTGATTCGTATAAGGTAGATTCAGAATATCGGCGGTATTTAAATGCCAGGTGCCGCCGCCATGTTCTCCAAGCTGATCGTGGAATTGCAGGCGCTCTCGTGCTTGCACTAAATTCCTGAAGTCTAGATCTGCTCCCACCACAAAAGCTTTGCTGAGACGATACGCCTCACAGGCATGCCTGCCGCCACCGCAGCCAATGTCGAGAATACGGCTACCGGGATCAAGTGGGACCCGGTTAAAATCGATGGTGATCATGGATAACCTCCCGGTAGCATGCCACTGTCTTTTCGGCCGCCGCATTCCAGGTAAACTGGTTCTGGATGCGCTTATACCCGAGTTGACCCAATTGGTTTGCTCGCTCGGGATTCTGCAGCAAATTGCGAATGGCTTGAACCAAGGCTTGGGGGTCAGCCGGGGGCACCAGGATGCCGGCATCTCCCACTACTTCCGGTAAAGCGCCCCCGGTTGTACTGATCACCGGAACGCCGCAGGCCATGGCTTCGCCGGCCGGGATACCAAACCCTTCATAAATAGAGGGGATCACGGCGATGGACGCCCGCGCATACTGCCGTACAAATTCGTCATGCCCAATGCGACCGGTGAAACGAATTAGGTGGTCGATATCAAGGGCCCCAATCTTTTTTTTGATGCCACCATTTTTTTTGGGGGATCCGATCACGACCAGTTTAAGCGGGTAGGTGCGTGCCAATTCTGCGACGGCATCCAGCAGGTAGTATAGTCCCTTCAAGGGTATATCGGCACTGTTGGTCACGATGAGGCGATACCGCTCACGTTCAATTTCGGGAAGTGGGTAAAATAAATCCGTATTAATGCCGTTGGGTATGACGCAAAATCGATCCAAAGGGATGTCGAAGTCGCGGCCGATATCGTTGCGGGCAGCTTTGGATACCGTAATGATATGGCTAAAAGTTCGGGAAACGATTTTTTGCATTCGGAGGAAGGAGTGCCAGCGCAGGTGTTTAAGCTTTTTCCAGAATGGCCGCACACTCCGAATGGCTAAATCGCGGTCCACGGTAATGGGATGATGGATGGTCGTTACCGTGGGGATTCTTCGGCTGAGAGCCCAGATGCCGTAAGATAGACTTTGATTGTCGTGGATGATGTCAAAGCGCTGCAGCCGACTGTTCAGGTACCGATAGGCGCGGATGCCGAAAATAAACATTTCCGGGAAGCCCATAGAAGATACCGACAGCCATTCCAGGAGATTCAGTGGGTTGCGCAATTCTTTCACGGTGGGCACCCGAAAAGGATCTACGGGGTTATACAGGTCCAGACAGGGTAATCGCACAACTGGAATGTCCGCATCGATAACCGGGTCCGGTGGTCCGGATAGAATTTCTACCTGGTGACCCAAATCTTTTAAGGCTCGGCTTAGATTCTGCAGATAAACGTCCTGGCCACCACTGTGGGGATTAGAACGGTAGCTGATCAGGCAGATATTCAGCGGTTTGTCTTTGGATCCGGATTTCATCGGGCTTGGATTATCGTCCAAGCTCCATCCCGTCAAGTGTTATTTAAAATTGAATTCCCCACGGTGTAAGATAAAATCGTGGAACACGATTTTATTGCCAAATACATTTGACTTGACCGCCTGATACGCCATCCACTATAGAATACCGCATGCAAGAAATTCGATTTCATGGTCGGGGTGGACAGGGGACCGTGATGGCCGCGATCCTGCTATCAAAGGCTTTTTTTCAGGACGATTTTTGGGTACAATCGTTTCCGGCATTTGGGGTTGAAAGGCGCGGTGCGCCCGTGGAAGCCTACCTGCGAATCGATACCCAAAAAATAATGGCCCGGTATGCCATCACACAGCCGGATCATGTCTTGGTGCAGGACGATCGTCTGTTGCAGACCGTAACCGTCACTCAGGGCCTGAAACCCGGCGGCTGGGTGCTGCTGAATACCCCCTCGGGGGCGGATTATGTCCAACTGCTGGCTGGATTTCGGTTGGCAACTGTCGATGCAACCCGAATTGCCAGGGATAATGGCCTGGGAACGCGAACACATCCAATTGTAAATACGGCCATGATCGGCGCCGTTGCCCGGATTTTGGGGATACCGCCCATTGGGGCTATTACCGCAGCCATCCAAGCTGATATTCACACGAGGACGAATGCCAATGTCAGGGCTGCGCAGGAAGGATATGACCGCGTTAAGCTCGTTGTTGCCTAAACAACAGGGAAAGTTTGGTCTTCGGGATCTTATGTACTTTTAACTCTTTTAATGCGAATATCACGTTTGTGGTATCATATAAGAAGGATTCAAGGATTCAAGGAGTTAAGGATTCAAGGGGCCAAGTGGGGGTTGAAGTAGGTCGTTAACTGTTTATACTGGATCCCCTTTTTCAAGGGGATGACAAATGGTTTCGTTGTTGAAGTGCTACGCCATTGGGCTATGGTCGCCTGGCGTCATTCCCTTGGAAAAGGGAATCCAGACATAACTGTCAGCTTGTGGCAAATCCTGGACACCTAAATGGACCAAAAGATCGAAGATTCAAGAGCCAAGATCGAGGGGCTAATCACTTGGACCCTGGAATCCTCGAACCCATGAATTCTAATTATATAACAGTATGTTAAATACGTTCAAGCATGAGTAATAAACCAAGCATTCAGGACAGAGATTTGTTACATATTTCCCGGTCACGTATTTCATCCCGTATTAATAAGACCGGATCGTGGCGGTACCTGCAGCCAGTATTCTCAAGCGGTATGGCACCCTGTAGAGCTGCATGCCCGGCGGGTACCGATATTGCGGCGATGATCCAGCTTGCATCCCAGGGTCTTTTTCGGGAAGCACTCGCGAATGTTTTGAATGAAAATCCATTGCCGGCCGTGTGTGGCCACGTGTGCGATCACCCCTGTGAGTTATCCTGCAACCGATCCCGGTTGGATGGGGCGCTGGCCATAAATGCCATTGAGCGTTTCGTGGGGCTGTCTGGCGCCGACCAAGTGAAATTACCTGAAATACCATGTCGGTCTTCTAATGGGATGCGGGTCGTTGTTATCGGCTCGGGACCATCCGGACTCAGTGCCGCCTACTTTTTATGTCGGCTGGGTTACAGCTGTGATGTCTTGGAGTCAGAGGCAGAGCCGGGCGGTCTGCTGCGCTGGGGTATCCCCACGTATCGCTTACCCAGAGATATTTTGGGGCAAGAGATGGCACGCATACAAAATCTGGGGATACGCATCCAATGCAATCAATCCGTTACAGCTGATTTTTTACAATCAGCCCGAAAGCATTACCACGCAGTTTTCGTGGGATGCGGCCTGGGCCGATCAGTTCCAATGCAGATACCGGGTGAGACGCATGCCCTGGACGGCCTATCTTTTCTGAAAAAAGTTCGCCAGGGTGAAAAAATGGCTATGGGCGGGGTTTCGGCCGTAGTGGGGGGGGGCAACACGGCAATAGATGTGGCCCGCACACTCATCCGTTTGGGATCGCAGGTCATGGTTTTATATCGTCGGCGAATCAGGGACATGCCGGCCTTTGACAATGAAATTGCAGCGGCCCGGCAAGAAGGGGTGCAGATCAAGGAATTGACGATTCCTGTAAAAATAGCGTCTCAAGCAGGCAGACTTATGATCCAGCTTCAGCATATGGCGGTATCTGCCCAACAATCAGATGATGGCAGGGCCTCCGTTCGACCCCTAGCCGGTAAAACCGAGAAACTGCAGCTGGACCGCATCGTGAGCGCCATTGGTGCGGAATCAGATATGGAATGGCAGCCGTATGAGAATCGGGAATCCATCCGGCTGTCCTTGAGTCACTGTGCCCTTAAGGGCGACGACTTCCCGATTTTGTATGGCGGGGATATTGTCAACCGCAAGTTGCGGGTCAGTGACGCGATTGCATCAGGCAAGCAGGCGGCCATGGCTATCGATCTTTTGTTGCAGAAAAAGTCAGTGGATATCGAAGGCGGTATTGTGCGCTGCCAGCTGGGATCGGGCCCTGCGGTCAGTTTTGGTCATTATCTGTCCGATGGGGATAGCCAGTTCGCGGCGTCACGGATTGTCACTTTCGATGATATCAATCCAGCTTACTTTTTACCCGCGATGCGTTTGGATCCGGAGCCGGAAGACGCCGGTCGTGGAGGCTTATCCTTTGCAGCGGAACGATCACACTACACTTTCCAAACTGCCGTTCAAGAGGCCGGACGTTGTTTTAGCTGTGGTGTGTGCACAGATTGTGATAACTGTGGTCTTTTTTGTCCGGAGGCAGCTGTGATCAGTGAACAAAGCCGCCAAATCGATTTGGATTATTGCAAGGGCTGCGGTGTCTGTGTCGAAGAGTGCCCCCGCGGTGCTATGATCTTGCAGGAGACGGGATATGAAACAGGTTCTTGAAGGCAGTCAGGCCGTTTCTGAAGCGGTTCGCCTGGCCCGGGTCCAGGTGGTATCGGCCTATCCCATCACACCGCAAACCCATATAGTTGAAGCCATCGCGGACTTTTGTGCCAGGGGCAAACTCTCGGCGCGGTTTATGTGTGTGGAGAGTGAACATTCGGCGATGGCATCCGTTATCGGCGCAGCCAGCGGCGGAGCACGGACCTTTACGGCCACATCCGGCCAGGGCTTGGCCTATATGCATGAGTTGCTACATTGGGCATCCGGTGCCCGGTTGCCCATTGTCATGGCCGAAGTCAACCGGGCCTTGGCCCCCGGATGGAATATCTGGGTGGATCAAACTGATAGTCTGTCCCAGCGAGATACGGGCTGGATTCAACTTTATTGTGAAGACGGTCAGGAGGTTTTTGATACCACCTTGATGGCCTACCGCCTGGCCGAACAGATCAATCTGCCGGTCATGGTTATCCTGGATGCCTTCCTGCTTTCGCATACCTACGAACCCGTGGATATCCCAAATGCCGAGCGGGTGGATTCGTTTTTGGGGCCAATAGATCCCAAAATCAAACTTGACCCGGCCAACCCGTATGCCCTGGGTCAGATGGTGGCTCCCAACGCATATATGGAGATGCGGTATGATATTCAGAATGCCATGCAGCGGGTACGGCCGCATTGGGAAAAAATTGAATTAGCGTTTGAGAAGGAGTTTGGGCGCCAATATGGTGCAATCGAAGCCGTTCAATGCGATGACGCAGAGCTGGTGTTGGTTGTGAGCGGGACGGTTTGCAGTACCTGCAGGCAGGTTCTGCATGATTGGCGCCGTCAGGGTGAAAAGGTGGGTATGCTCAAGATCAAAATGTTGCGGCCCTTTCCAACGGAAGGGGTTTGTCGCGTCCTGGCGAAAATTCCCAAGGTAGCCGTTATCGATCGAAACTGCTCCTTTGGTGCTGGCGGCATCTTCGCACAGGAGATCCGTTCGGCGCTATGCAATCTGAATTCGGGTCCCCAGGTTTTTAGCTACATCGCCGGACTCGGCGGTCGGGATATTACTCCCGACAGCCTGATAGATATTTATCAGCAAACCAAGGATTCAAATCAGCCAGAGCAGGAAAGCGTGTGGGTGGGTTTAAATTCACAAGAATGATACCAAGGGCCCAAGGCTAAATTCATGATACAGCATGATTTTGCATAAGATAATGAACATCGAACATCGAACGCCCAACACTCAACATCCAAGGCGTGAGAACGAGTTGCATATATTTTCAAAGTTCGATGTTGGATGTTCGATGTTCGATGTTAAAAAAAGGGATATTTGAACCTGCGATTTTAGAAACAGTCATTTTAAAGAAAGTAGACCATGGATAATCAACACGCAAAAGATCTCCTCCACCCCGGCCATGTGGCCTGTCCCGGATGCGGCGCGGCAATTGCCATGAAGATTGCGCTGCGGGCCATGGGACCCAAGACGATGGTGGTTATTCCGGCTTGCTGCTGGGGCATTATTGCCGGACCTTATCCGCAGTCCTCATTACAGGTGCCCATCCTGCAAACTGCCTTTGCCACCGGGGGAGCGGCAGCCAGTGGTTTGCGGGCGGCACTGGATATGAATGGGGATCGGGAAACCGTAGTCATGGCCTGGGCCGGTGATGGCGGTACCTTCGATATCGGATTACAATCCTTGAGCGGTGCAGTTGAACGTAATGAAGATATTCTATATGTCTGCTATGACAACGAAGCCTATATGAATACCGGTGTACAACGAAGCTCTTCGACACCGTACGGAACCCAAACCACAACCACACCCGGCCAGGAATGGAAGCGATCCCGTAAAAAAAATATTGTGGAAATTCTGGCGGCCCACCGAATACCTTATGCCGCCACAGCCAGTATTGCCTTTCCCGAAGACATGCAGCATAAATTTGAAAAGGCACGGGAATTACGGGGTTGTTCACGCTTTATCCATGTCCTGGCGACCTGTCCAACAGGATGGGGCCTTGCATCTGAAAAGTCGGTTGCCATCGCCAGAATGGCGGTTCAATCGAATACGTTTCCATTATACGAGGTTGAAAATGGTTTGCACTACCGGCTGAATTATCAGGGGCGTGAGCCGGTGGAAAACTATCTGAGGGCCCAGGGCCGCTTCAATCATCTGGATGCGGTCGAAGTCAGCCAAATCCAGGAATTGGTGGACCAAGATTGGCTGCTCTTGATGAAAAAGATAAATTCCTGAATCTTTCAGGAAACACATGTCTCCATTGAAAAGCCACTGGCTCAACCGGTGACGTTTGATAATGAAACTAGATAAGATGATGGATTCAAACCGGCGACTATCAGGCGTTTTGGGCCACTTCCGGGAGCGATGCTCATTTTTATTCCTCTGTTGGTGGGCGTTGATTTGGGTGAGCATACTTCTAAGTGCTGGATTTGCAGTGCAGCCGGCAGCAGGGGAGCCCTCACCCGCGATCCAGTTTTTGATGCGCGAACCCGTGACCATGATGGATTGGGGCCTGCGTAACCTTGAAGATTTTCTCTACCGGCAACGCGATCTATTGGTGCGGACGGATAAGAAACTGTTCGAATCGGAACCGATTTTGACCGCCACCTATGACTGGGAGCAAGACAAGATTCAGGTGGCCATAACTTTAGGGGTAACTGCGGAGGTTCAGCTTAACTCCCGGGATTTAGATGCTATCCGTGCGCATTTGGAATGGCTGATGAAATATTTGCGTGGGACCCTGACCATGAAACCCTATGATGTTTTTTTCCGTCATCGTGGTTTTAGAAACCAGGATAGTCCCCAGAATCTCGGTTCTGAATTGGCGGCCCGGAGCGAATTGTTTATTCGGGTTCGTGACACCGATGCCAATATTGTCAGCCAGTGTCGGGGCGGGCTGACCGGTCACGACATTTATTGGTTAACAATTGGAAATAATTAGCTAATTTAACAACTTGGGGTTTGAATGGCAATAGAACGCGCGCGTGTTGATGTCGGGTGAGATTACGCGTATCGAAATCAGGATTGAAATCGCCTTTTAAGAACTCACAATCCGATCCCGATCCCGATTTCGATCCCGATGGTTACGGCTCCCCGCATTGGAAGTTAGACTGATAGTCTGTCAGCTGTTAACTATTTTAGAAATTGACTGTAGGCTGCAGACTATAGACTGTTAAACGCCTATAGTCTATAGCCTAAAATGCTACAGCCTAATCTTAAAACCTAAAACTTAACACTTAAAACCAAATTTTTATGCTTCTAGAATGTCGCAACATCACCTTTCGCTATCCCAATTCCACGATGGCGGTATTTGACCAATTGTCATTTGAAATGCGCTCTCCCGGATTCAACGCGCTGTTCGGACCTTCCGGGGTCGGCAAAACATCCTTGGCCTACATTCTTGTGGGTAAGATCGCGGATTATGCCGGTAGCGTCCGGACAAACGGCATGAAGACCCTGCTCTACTCATACAACCTGGAAAGACTTCCGGATTGGTCCAGCGTCGGCAAACATCTGGAAAAAATAACGCCGTCGCAGCTTCGGGACCGGCGGGATGATCTCATCGAATCTTTTGACATGGCCGCAACCATGGGTAACCGTTTTTCGCAGTTATCCTTGGGCCAACAGAATCGGGTGAATTTGATCCGTTATCTATTGCAGGATTTTGATTTGCTCATCATGGATGAGAGCCTGGCCAATGTGGATGAACGGACGCGTGAAAAAATTATTCTTAAGATCAAAGATATGTTTCCGCAAACCTATTTTTTGTATATTTCCCACAATGTTGTGGAGGTGTCGACCTTTTGTAAAGAAATCCTGGTTTTTCGAAATCCTTTGAAGAAACCGCAGTTGGTGACGGTTAACGGGCGCGATCGCAAATTGGGTCAAACAATCGACAAGGACCAACTGGAGCAGACCATGCTGGAGATCATGCATGCTTCATAGACGCATATATCAATTTTTTATTATTTACATCCTGGGCTTAGGCATCTTGTTTGCCGTGAAATACATCCTGGGATTGTCTGATTATGTGATTCCCGGTTTTGAGGACCTGGGAAGCACGTTTCTAGCCGTTTTTTCCCGTTACCTTGTGGATGCGGCCGATACCATTTCCATTGCCGTCATTGGACAGGTCATCTCCATAGTTCTGGCGATGCTGGTGGGCATTTTGGGGCGTCAAACAACCTGGTTCGGATCCTTTATCAAGGTTGCTGCCTACAATGTCCAGGCCTATCCCATTGTGGCCATCGCACCGATCATATTTATCCTTTTCGGAGACGGATTTTTATCGCGTTTATTGATCGCGGCGATGATATGCTACTTTCCCATTTTATTGTCAGTGCTTGGAATCATGTCTGAACCCATAGACGACATTGAACATTTTTACCGGGTCACGGGACGGATGCGATGGCAACTGGAAGTCAAGATACGCGCCTTCGAAAACCTGAATAAGTTAACCACAGTCATTAGCGGTAGCGCCACCCTGGCAATGGCCGGCACGATTGTGGCTGAATTCATTGCGGCCAATGCTGGAATAGGATATAGTATTCGCATTGCGCTCTACCAGAGCGACCTGGCAAAGATTCTCACGGCACTTTTTCTAATCGGAATGACGTTGTCGATTTATCAGGGCGCATTGGAAGAGATTGGGCGGTTGGTTAAGCGGACCTGGGCACGCCCCTAACCTAAAGTAGGGCGTTTCAGATTTTAATCCTGTTTATTATTTAGCTATCGGAGTTGTTTCATTTATAGTATTAAAATCTGAAACCCTGCGGGCTTGCCGATCTCACCGCATCTATTGTGTCAGATACCACCCCGCATAGCCTACTATAGCGAGATGGCATCTTCCTTGTAGCTACGGCAATCTCGACAATCGCCCACTTCAGGTTAAATGGCAAATTGAAAATTTATACAACCTTCTATAGGGGAGGGATGACGATGAGAAGACAGATAAAAAAAATAACCATTCGATTTGCAGTCGCTTTTATCTGCTTGGCACTGATTATATCCTGGCCGTGTATGTCTTTGGCGGAAACACTGCAACCGGTGACGTATCGACTGAAATGGCTTTTCAATGCCAGTGTGATTGGTGATATCATTGCAGATGAGCATGGCGCCTTTAAGACCGCAGGCCTCGATGTTGATGTCAAGGAAGGTGGCCCCGAACGGGATGCCATTCGGGAATTGGAATTGGGCTATGCTGATTTTGGCGTCGCATCGGCCGACCAAGTTATCCGGGCCTTGTCCAAGGGCTCCCCGGTGGTGGTAATCGCCCAGCTTTTTCAAATCAATCCCCTTCAATGGATTTATCGGTCAGATAAGCTGACGATTGACCAGGTCCAGGATATAAAGGGCACGGTTGTGGGGATTACTTTCGGGGGCAATGATGAAACGATCATGCGGACCCTTATGGCCATGAACGATATCAGTGAACGGGATGTTAAAATTTTCAGCGTTCGCTACGACTATACCCCTTTCTACCAAAAAAAAGTAGATATTTGGCCGGTCTATCGAAATTCGCAGGCACCGATGCTGGAAAAAAAGCTGGCTGAGAGCGGTGAATCCGTCGCCTATTTAAACCCAGCCGCGCATGGCGTTAAGTTTGTAGCCAATTCAGTTGTTACTTCTAAGCGCATGCTGGATGCCAAACCGGAAATTGTCGAAAAATTTGTACTGGCCCTGCTAGATGGTTGGGAAGCGGCTTTAAATCCGGCAAACGAGACCATGGCCCTTGAGACCCTCAGAGAATTCGATCAGGATACAGCTCCCGATATTATGCAGAAACAGCTGACGCTGACCCGAAGTCTGATCAAGCCGTTCAAAGATACGCGCATCGGCAGCATTGATATTGAAGCCTGGCGGCAAACTGAGAAAATTATGCTCGCACAGCAGCAAATACCAAATCCGGTTTTTGTGGAAGGGGTTATCAGGCACCCATTTTAACCTGGAACCTTGCATTGTATTTGGTGAGTTAACTACTTTTTACAGATACATTAGTTTTGAGCATGTAAACAGAAAATTCGAAGCACGAATATCGAAATCCGAAACAATAACCAATGGCTTAAATCCAAATGATCAAAAACAAATTTCCAGGTATGACTTCAAAAGGCATGTGTCTTGAACATGAGAGCATTTGGAATTTAAATTTGTTTCGAATTTCGATATTCGAATTTAGGATTTCTTCACCGTTTAATATACAGAGTATCTTCGGTTATTATCAGTTTTGGTCCTGCGGAATAAGGTATATATTTTAGCTACTAATGTTAATTCATCATCAAAACCCATTTTGGAAAACCAAAACCTTAGAAGAGATGTCCCTTAGCGAATGGGAATCTCTATGCGACGGCTGCGGGCTGTGTTGCCTGCAAAAGTTCGAGGACAAAAAAACGGGCCGTATCGATTACACTACCGTAGCCTGCTATCTCCTGGATATCGATAGGTGCCGCTGCCGGTCCTACGCAGATCGTGCCCATCTTGTTAAAGGCTGTCTGCAATTGACTCCAGCCAAAGTAATTGCATATCGCTGGCTTCCCAAGACCTGCTCCTATCGACTATTGTCCCAAGGAAAGGATCTCAATTGGTGGCATCCGTTAGTGTCTAAAGATTCCGAATCCGTTCATCAAGCAGGCATTTCGGCCCGGGATCGCGCCATTTCCGAAGAATTTGTCCACCCGGATGAGGTCGTAGACTACATTGTCCCAAGGCACCATAACCAACATGCCGAATCCAGCCAGTCCTAACAAGCCCTCTACAGAACGATTTCAAACCGGCCCGGTAGTGGTGCTGTCCGTGTGCCATTTCATCCACGATGCCTATTCCAGTTTTTTAGCACCGCTTTTGCCGCTTCTGATTACAAAGCTGGGCATGACCTTGACCCAGGCCGGATTTTTGTCGACGGTCATGCAGATCCCGGCCATCTTTAACCCGCTGATCGGGTCTTTGGCAGATCGCGTCAGCACACGTTATTTCATCATCTTGGCGCCGGCTACGACCGCCATTCCTATGAGCCTCCTGGGGCTAGCCCCCAATTATGGCGTTCTGTTGGTACTTTTGTTTTGTGCGGGTATCAGTGTGGCCATGTTCCATGTTCCCTCTCCGGTGATGGTTTCACGCCTGTCCGGCACGCGCGTGGGGCAGGGTATGAGCTTTTTTATGACCGGCGGAGAATTCGCCAGAACCATTGGGCCGCTGGTTGCCATTGGTTCCGTGTCCCTGTTGGGCCTGGAAGGCGCATACCCCATCATGCTTGTCGGTGTATTGGCTTCCCTTTGGCTCTATTTGCGCTTTCGGGAAGTCCCGGTTGGCAATTCCCAAAAGCAACGTACGCCACTGGGTGAAGCCTGGCGTGATATCCAGCATGTGTTGATCCCGCTGATTGCCATTCTAATTTTCCGGGGGTTCATGCATGCCGCCATGGCAACTTTTCTGCCTACTTATATCAAGGCTGAAACCGGTAATTTGTGGTTGGCAGGCCTCAGCTTGACCCTGTTTGAGGCCAGCGGGGTTGTGGGGGTGATGACCACCGGATCGTTAAGCGATTTTCTCGGACGCCGCAAGATGCTGACACTATCCATCCTGGGAGCGCCCCTGGGTTTGTTTTTATTCATCGAGCTATCGGGGTGGTATCGTTTTATGGCCTTGATCTTCACGGGATTTACGTTGTTGTCAACCACCCCGGTCATGCTGGCGCTGGTACAAGAAAATGCGCAAAAAAGTCCGGCTGCTGCCAACGGTTATTTTATGATGTCATCCTTTCTGGCACGTTCGGCAATCGTTGTGGTTGTGGGTTTTGCCGGTGATATGATCGGCTTGAAGGCCACCTATTTAATCAGCGCTGCATTGGGTTTGGCCGGGCTGCCATTTATCCGTATGCTTCCCAAGCGATAAAATCGTGTTCCACGATTTTATGATAACGCGTACTTTTCGCCGCAGGGCGAAAGGCACTGGCGTTTTATTTATGTAACAGAAAGTAATCATGATGAAAATGTTGACTGCGAAGCAGTTTGCCGCTAGCCGCTATATACGGTTGATCACTCATCGACCATTTTGATATGAAAGAGACATGCTTAAAAAAATCGCTCTAATAGCCGAAGTCTGGAGAATTGAAATTTGTACTTTATCCGCCTTGAAAAATACCACGGGCTTGCCCGTGGGGATTCATTTGTCGATTGGTGCTTGTCATTTGTTATTTCCGGTTTTTCCGGGTTCGGCAGAATCTAATGCCGGGCTTCCCAGGTCTATATATCCATTCTATTCATGAAGAAGGGGGGAGGCATATGCAAGATTGTATTTTTTGTAAAATCGTTGCCGGTGAGATACCCAGTGTCAAGGTATATGAGGATGACCTTGTTTTCGCCTTTATGGACATCAACCCGGTTCAGACCGGTCACGCCTTAATTATTCCCAAGGCCCATGCGGAGAATCTGTGGGAGATTTCCGAGGCAGATTTGGCTGCTGTTCATTCAGCTTCCCGGAAAATTGTGACTGCCATGCAACGCGCCCTGGGGCCGGTATCTGTGGCTGCGGTTCAACTAAATGGCAAGGCGGTCAACCAGGTGGTAATGCATTACCATTTGCACTTAATTCCGCGAGCCAACACGGAAGCACCTTTTAAACTGACGGCCTGGGAGATGATTCCCGGAGACATGGAAGTCATCCATAAGACGGGGGCAGACATCGCCGCAGCCATTGATTAGAAGCGGTTTAAAACATCATCTAACACCCAATAGCGGTGTTATGGACCTCCTTAAAATGCTCGAATACTCACATGTATGCTGTGCTTTTTCGTCGGTCCATGCCTTGCTCTTGGGCGCAATCTAATATTTTAAACCACTTCTAACATTACATACAAGGAATTGACCTGTTTCAAATTATCGAAACATAGTTGTATTAAAATCTGGGAAATCGGATGGCAAAGTAAAAAGTTCGAGTTCAAGGCGACGCGAATCCCGTGTGAAGAGGCGTACTGGGAGTACGTTGAGATCACAGCGGGAAGAAACGCAACGCTGAAATCGGGCATTTTACGAAGCCATCCAAATGAAAAGGAGAAAGCATGAAGGAAATCAAAACTGTTGGGATCATTGGATTTGGCGTTATGGGCGCGGCTATCGGTTTGAATGCAGCCATGTCGGGGTATACAGTGAAATTCAAAGAACTTAATGATGACTTGGTGGCGTCCATGTACGCTAAGTGGGTTGTCAAGGCCCTTGAAAAACGAGTTGCAAAGGGAAAAATGTCCCAGGCAGACATGGATGCGATAACCGCGAAAATTAGCGGCACCAGCAACTACGATGATCTGACAGATTGTGATCTTATCATCGAAGCAGCCATTGAAAAAATGGATCTCAAGATTCAGATATTTGCAGACCTGTCGGCTGTCTGTGGTAAGGACACTATTATTGTCAGCAATACATCCACCTTTTTAATTGAAACGCTGATGGAAAAGGTTGCCCATCAGGAGCGCACTGCCGGTTTACATTATTTCTTCCCGGCCAACATCAATCGCTTGGTGGAGGTGATTCGCCAGAAAAAAACCAGTGACGCAACCTATCAGACCCTCATGTCTTTTGCGGATCAATGCCGGAAAACAGCCATTAGCGTGAAAGATTTTCCCGGTTTTGCCATCAATCCAGTATTTATTTCCAGCTATATGGTGTTGGATTCGTTTCTGGGTGATGCTTATAATGTGGCGACTTTGGAAAGTATCTCACAGGAGGCCCTGGGCGTGCGGTATGGTATCATGTGGGTTCAAAACGGTTCCGGTATGGGGACCTGTTATCATGCGGGCGTGTCCATGAACGAATATCTAAGCGATACCGATATCGGGTATCCGCCGGTGCCGGAACAACTTAGAAACCAGTTTGAAAGCAATAATCCCTGGAACCTGGAGGACGGTGATGTCTCGACGGATGCTCAGGATCGGGCTGTGGTAAAAGAGCGCCTACTGGGCAATATATTTTGTATGTCAACGCACCTGATCGAAAAAGAAGTCGTGTCGGTAGCTGATCTTGAATTGGGTATCTGTACCTCATTGGCCTGGCCCAAAGGTCCATTTACCCTGATGAACGACCTGGGAATGCAGGAGTCTGCTCGACTGGTGACGCAAACGGTGGCATCAGGGGACTATAAAATGCCGAAGACGTTTGCGGAGGGTGTTCCCCAACCCTGGAACATTTAGAATCGGTTCTAAAATTCCCCTCAGGTCCAATCTCGGCGTTGGGGCGGAACATTTAATGCTCAAAATACCTAATGTATGCCTGTGCTTAAATAACCCGCCCCGCCTTGACCTTGAACCTGATTGAAAGTTTTATAACCGCTTCTAATCCAAATAGTATGTTCAGCAACTGAATGGAAACCAAGAAATAGTGGTATAAGAAAGCGACCGCGTATCAGCAGCTGAACGGGCCCAAACAAACATTTTATGACTGTTAGCGATTCGCACCTAACAGCCTAAAATCCTTCAGCCTAATAGCCTAAAGCAATGTCCGATTACTACCAAGTCCTGGGGGTTTCACCCGATGCGGAATCCGGCAAAATCAAACAAGCCTACCGCGATCTTGCCTTCAAATATCATCCGGATCGCAATCATGAAAACCCGGCCGCCGCAGAAAAGATGAAGCAGGTCAACGAAGCATATGCCGTGCTTGCCGATGTGCGCAAGAGACGGGCTTACGATGCACTGCGACAACAGTATGGTTCCTCCGCCCGTAGTCATTTTCGCCAACAGCATAGTGAAAAGGATATTTTCAGTGGCTCAGATATTCATAAGGTCTTGGAAGAGATGGCCCGTTCCTTTGGATTTCGCGGATATGACGATATTTTTCAGGAATTTTATGGCAAGGGATATCGGTCTTTCCAGGTCAGACGACCCGGTTTTTTTATGGGCGGTTTTTTCTTTTCTGGCACCATGCGACCGGGTCTTCACTCCACGGGCCGGATTCCGATTGGCAATTCACCAATGCTGCAACTGGCCCAGAGACTTATTCAAAAAATCACCGGTCTGCAACCGGCGTCAACGGGAGGCGATATAACGGAAACAATCCATATCGATGCCGCTTTGGCTCAAAAGGGCGGGCCTTATGCCTATGAACACCTGAACCGCAAAAAGAAGCTGGTTGTCAATATCCCGCCAGGGGTGCGTGATGGGCTCAAAATTCGCCTGGCAGGTATGGGTGAGGCCGGCAAAGGCGGCGGTCCGGACGGGGATCTTTATCTGAAGGTTAAGATCAGGCGGCCGTTGCTGGAACGGCTGAAAAAAATGATTTCGTCTTAATACAGGAGACAGAATACAGAAGACAGAATTCCGTATTCCGTTTCTTTTGTTTGATCAAACAGGTCACGACAGCGGCCGACGGCTGGGCTGACTTCTGGTATTCTGAATTCTGACTTCCGTATTCTGTCTCCTGACTCCTTTCTATTTTGTTAATCCTTCTCCCGTGATATAGACCATGATGGCATTCTGCACATGCATCCGGTTTTCAGCCTCATCGAATACCACCGAAGCCGTGGATTCCATTACCGAATCGGTAACTTCGCGACCCCTTTCGGCCGGAAGGCAATGTAAAAACAATGTTTTTTTGCCGGTACGCGCCATGAGGGCATCGTTGATCTGGAATCCCTCAAAATGTTTGTGACGTTGCTCGGCTTCATGTTTTTGCCCCATGGACGCCCATACATCCCCATACACCACGTCGGCATTTTCAACACCTTGCAGGGGATCGTGCAAGATTTCTATTTCAGATATTCCCGCCGCAATCGCTTCTTGGACCGTTGATGCATCCGGGGTAAACTGCTTGGGGCAAATACACACAAAATGCATGGGCAGTCGCATGGCCAGTCTCAGCCAGGAGTTGACGACGTTGTTACCATCGCCCACAAAAACGACTTTTAACGCATCCAAATGCCCCCGATGTTCTTTGATCGTAAAGATGTCCGCCATTACCTGACAGGGATGATTGTAGTCGGTGAGGCCGTTGATTACCGGGATGCTTGCGAATTGCGCCAATTCCAGAATGTGCGCATGGTCGAAGAGTCGTGCCATAATCAGATGGTTGTAGCGACTGATTACGCGGGCGATATCTTTGACTGCTTCGCGTTTACCGATTTCAATATCAGAAGGACCCAGATAGACGGCATGACCACCCAGATAGTAAAAACCGGTTTCAAAGGATAAACGCGTACGGGCCGATGGTTTGGTAAAAATCATGGCCATGCTTTGCCCCGAGAAGGGTTGGTATTCGCGGCCATCCTTAAGTCCGGCTTTCAGATCTGCAGCCAAATTTAATACCTGTCCTATTTCATCCGTCGTAAAATCGGTAATGTGCAAAAAGTCACGTTTCATGGGTGGACCTCCTTATACCTAAGTTGCGCGTTTCAAATGATAAGATATTATGGATGAACATATTTTTCAATTGAATCGGCCTGTCTATATACTTAAAAATTGAAACCCGATGGGATCGCCGATCTTGCCGCATCTACGGTGTCAGACGATGAATTAAGATTGTGAGCGACTATAGGCCAATTTAATTTGCTCTGCAAGCGTTGTTCGCCAGGTTAATTTTCAGGGAGTAAATAGATGGGTGATATGCCGGGCAAAAGCTATCCGCCCGACCAGGGACATTCACTTGCCAAGACAGGTAAAATATGCCATTGTCAGTCAAAATAACGCAGACATTTCAAGCGTTACGCATATTTCTTGCCCGCACTTAGGATTGTATCCTATGGAGAAAAAAAAGAGAAGTTTGATCAATGTGTTCATGGCTAGCATGCTCGCGATGATCAGCCTGCCTGTTATCCTTTTGAGCGGAATGGTTCTATTTCGTGATTATTACTTTTTTCGTCAGGAAAAGGACGCTATCCGACATGCCTACGTCAGCGAGCAAGAAGCCATTTTTAAACATCAAGTTGAAAAAGCCATAGATTACATTCAATGGACCCGCAAACAAAAGGATATTCCCGAAGAAGAATTAAAGGCGAAACGAAACCGCTATTTTAGCTATTCTGAACGCCATAAATGAGTCTGGAATTACACCCAAGCACTGACCCCGCCATCGAATATCCAAGTCCAAGGAGGAATATGAAACCAGAGATTATCAATATGGCCCAAATTCGTGCCAAATTCCCGGCACTCCAAGAAACAGATGAGGACGATCGGCCCTATGTTTTTTTTGATGGCCCCGGCGGGACCCAGGTTCCCCAGGATGTATATCACGGCATGCGCGACTATTTCCGAAAGGCCAATGCCAACCAGGACGGGCGTTTTGTCACTAGTCGGCGCAATGATGAGATACTGGCCGGCGCACGCGAAGCCATGGCGGATTTTTTAAATGCTTCATCGCCCCGCGAAATCGTCTTCGGGGCCAACATGACGTCCCTGACCTTCAATTTGAGCCGTAGCATCGGTCGCCATCTGCAACCGGGGGATGAAATTGTGGTAACACGCCTGGATCACGACGCCAACGTCGCCCCATGGAAGGCCCTCGAAGAGATCGGCCTTGTGGTCAGATGGGTCGATTTTGATCCGGACAATTGTTGCCTGGACCTGGATGACATGTCCAATCAGATAAATACAAAAACCAAACTCGTGGCCGTGGGCTATGCATCCAATGCGGTTGGGACCATCAACCCCATCAAAAAAATTGCCGCCAAGGCCCATGCGGTGGGCGCATGGTTGTGGGTGGATGCCGTCCATTATGCTCCCCATGGCCCCATTGATGTGCAAGCGTTGGATTGTGATTTTTTAGTGTTGTCGGCCTACAAGTTTTTTGGGCCCCATGTGGGAATTCTATATGGTAAGTATGCCTTGTTGGATCAGTTAGCGGCCTATAAAGTCCGGCCGGCGGATCCACAGCCACCTTACAAATTCGAAACCGGCACGCTGTATCAAGAGGGGTTGGCCGGGCTGACGGCGGCCATCGACTATCTGGCAGAACTGGGTCAGCTTTTTCCGTCAGATGGAAACCAATCTGATTTAGGTCTGCCTGATGAATACAGGGGCAGACGGCGTCTGCTGAAGCAGACCATGTCGCAAGTTGCTGCCTACGAACGGTACCTGTTCGCGGAATTGCTGTCCGGCATCATGCAGATAGATGGGGTCCATGTTTATGGTATCACGGATCCGGACAGGATGGTTGATCGGTGCCCGACGCTGGCCTTCACCCTGGCCAACAACAGTCCGGGTCAAGTGGCCGAATATCTGGGAAACCAGGGCATATTTGTTTGGGACGGTAACTATTATGCCATCAGTGTCACCGAGCGCTTGGGCCTGGAAGCATCCGGCGGGATGGTGCGGGTGGGATTGGTACATTACAATACACTGGATGAAGTTAAGCGCCTTTTAACGGCAATATCGACTATGGGTAAGTAGAGAGCAGCATTACAACCGCGGCTGGGGCAACTGGATGTGCGCCTGCCGAACCGCTGTGCCGAAGACCACCACCAGCGTATTGGTCCGGGTAGACCCAACCGGGTCCAGAAAAGCCGCTGCGTTGATCGATCAGCCGAGATTGAATTATGCCTGATGGAAGCCTGCACTTTGTAGCCTGTCCGCAATGTCGAACAAAATTGTCGATAAAGCGGACCACCTACGCCTGTGATGTCTGCCAGCACCAATTTTCTTCCTTTAAAGATATTCCAATTCTCTCAACTCAGATGCACGCAAGGCCCGAGCCGAGTATCGCAGAAATTATTTCAGAACTGAACCCCAATTCCCACCAGACGGGCCCTAACTTAGAGCCCATGGATTGGGAACAGTACTTAAGAAATTATATCCGGAGAGCTGCCAATCAGGCGGATGCCAGTCGGCTGGTTTTAAACCTGGTGGACGAGACCAAAGCGACCTTCAAGTTTCTGGTGAGTATCTCCCCCAGCGACCATGTTCTCAATTTGGGACCAGGGAAAGACAACACCACCATCTCGCTGGCACGCAGCGCTGGGAGGGTGACGGTCCTGGATTTGGACCTGGCCGGTCTTTACCTGGGGATGTTAAAAAGGCAATTTTACGGTTTAAGCAATATTGATCTGCTTTTCGGCGGTGCCGAGAGCCATCTGCCATTGAGTAGCCACACATTTGATGTGGTTGCTGTCCAGGACAGCCTGATGTGGAGTATCCTGATTTCTGCTGGCAATGGACTTGACTCAGGGTGGTCGGATCAGCATCAGGCCAATTGGTTGCCTGCCTTTTTCAAAGAGATAAGGCGGGTGTTGAAACCAGAAGGCTCCGTGTATTTTGGTCTTCAGCCTTACCTGAATGCGGACGAGGCCGGAGCCAAACTAAAGCAGATGACCGCCTGGTACGGGAACAGTTTCCGTTGTGCCGGTATTGACGATGAAATCCTGGGTAAACGTATCGCTGCGGTTGCAGATAGGCACCGGTTCGCGGCTGCCATTCGGGAGGCGGGATTTGTTCGACATGAGGCCTACCAGATTTCAACGCTCCATGGCATGCCCCAACGGGTGACATCCTTGCCACCGGCACATGATTCTAGGGGAACTAACCGGCTATTGAGCATGGTGCCCGGGTTGTTCCGGAAGCGCATTTCAGCCAAAAAGGGGTCGCATTGCGGGCATGCGGGTTTTCTAAACGAATCACTGAATTCGTGGATTCGCGGTATGGTCGCCGATCTGGCCCAGGCTTGTAAGGTGCCCTCGAATACAATTGAAATAAAGGCTTCGCTCATCAGCCGGAAGGGCAAGCTGGTGGTGATTCTGGGATCCAGACCTGCCATCGGTCAGGAGCTGGTGGTAAAAATACCCTTTCATCAGACCGCCCAAGGTATGCTGGCAAACAACTACCAAACACTGGAACACCTAAGTGAGACTGAATTCCAATTAAACAGCACGCCAGCGCATTTAGCGCCATTTCCGGCCTGCGTTCATGCCGGTGCCTACAAGGATCATGTCTATTTTGCCGAAGAGGGTATCGCCGGCCGGACATGGAAAGATTCAAGCCGCATGTTTTCCGATAAAGAGGTATGGCGGCGAACAGGGAAGATTCTGGACAGGCTGCAACAGATATCGTCTGGAACCGATACCCCGGAAATGACCGTATCCAAATACCGTCTGCGATTAGCGAGCATCGACTTGATTCTAGAGTCAGCTCAACCCCGGGAACGAAACGTGTGGGAAGCCGTCAAAGGCCGAATACTAGATTGTCTGGAAAGCTATCAGGGGCGGCTGTATTTTCACAAAGGTGACTGTTCCATGCATAACGTCATCATCCGGTCGGGAAGGCTTCCGGCTATGATTGATTTTGATGAAGCCGGATGGAGTCCCCTTAAAACTGTGGATTTGGCCGACCTGCTATTTTCCTATGCCCGTACCCGCAAAAAAATCGACCGGGCCGAATTTATTAAAATTATACTGCGGGAAGAGCTTGACCGGATCGGATTGGGATTTCTCTTAAGAGAGGTACTGAAACAGCTGCAGGCAGACCTGAGTGATTTGAAAGAATCAATTCTTCTCAGTTGGATCGATCACGTATATTTTGCGATTCAATTTGAACCGATAAAATATCGAAAATATATATTAAAGCAGGCATTCACAAAAACATTGGCAGCACTTGAACCATTGTTTGCTCGAGATGGAACACTGTTTTAACAAGCGATTATCAAAGCGGACGTGAGGAAATAATACCTGCCTGGATTACGCTTTCGGCAGGTCTTCCCAGGCATAATTTAAAGCGGTAATTTCTTTGGCACATACAAGCTCAATACGAGCACGGGATTGTGGATCCAAAACATGGCTGTAATGCTCTCGGTTTTGGCGATAACCCGATTTGGCTTGTGGCAGATTCAGTGGGCCCGGGATACCGATTTTATTTGCAACCACGGCCAAGTCATCGGCGAGATTCTCGTACCGACCAACAAAATCAGCAGCAACCTGATCATTGATTGTGTAAATATCCCAGTTGGTCAAATACTTAATTTGAGCAGCGGATAGGTAGTCATAAATTTTCGGGCGCGGTTCGCTCGTGGACCAATAGTAGCGACTGATCGCTTTATCAAATGGGTTGCGCTCAAAACAAAACTTGAAGTAAGTATTCCAGATCTCATCGCACATATTTTCTTTAATGTATTGCGCTTTTGAATGGTTTCGAAAGCGTTTGCGTTTCTGAGAAAAGAGTAATTGCAGCCAATCCAGCTTCTTGTAGAATCGTAGGGGAACATCATAGTTTTGGGGTCCCCTAAATCCTAATTCTTGCCGCTGCGGTTCACTTTCTTTGTGTATCCGGGTAACTATGTCCCCATCGCCACAAAACTTGGACAGCGCAATCTCTATACTGGTCCCGGCTGTCTTGCGCGTCTTGAAGAAAATGAATTTATATTTATGATTAACAATCATGCTATGAAAAAAGGGCTTACAAGCAATTCTGTTCGTAAACCCCTATCATCTCTGGTAGGCGGTACTGGATTTGAACCAGTGACTTCTACCGTGTGAAGGTAGCACTCTCCCGCTGAGTTAACCGCCCATGTATGCGATGTTACAATCGGTTTTTAAATATCAATTCCCCACTGCCTGCAGCAGGGATAGGAATTTTGGTTATTTGCTTCATAGCGACGAAGTCGCGTTTCATAAAATCGTGGAACACGATTTTATTTCATATGACGCTTAAGTTTTTGCGTCAAGCCCTTTTTGGTCCGGATCTGAATCGGCGTCCGCCAGTGGCTTTTGGTCATTCTCGCCGGATTCTTCGGGCGGAGCGGAACTATCCGAGGGGCTGCTTTCATCCCCGGATTCATCCGTCTGGTTGTCCCCAAGATCGGGCTCCTGGGCCAGGGCTTCGATTTCTTTGGGTGTCGGCAGATCCTTTAAATTTTTGAGGTCAAACACCTGTAAAAACTCTTTGGTGGTGGCATAGATTAAGGGTCGTCCGGGGATTTCCTTGCGACCCAGAACCCGTATCAGCTTTCTTTCCAGCAGCATCCGCAAGACACCACCGCAGTCAACCCCTCTCAATTGTTCCACATCACTACGGATCACCGGCTGCTTGTAGGCAATAATCGCCAAGGTTTCCAAAGCCGCCTTGCTGAGTCGACTCGGCTTGGGTTGCAGGAATCGTTTGATCCAGGGTACGTATTCGGGCCGGGTTCGAAATTGATATCCACCGGCCACCTCGTGCAAACCAAAGGCGCCCTGGCGGTTTTCGTAGTCCTGCTTGAGTTCGTTTAACGTTTGGCGGATAATCCTGGAATCCGGCAGGGTTACAATCTGCTTAATTTGATCAACCGTCAGCGGATTCTCGGCCACGAACAACAGGCTTTCGATGATATTCTTTAAATCGTCCATTTATGCCAGAAACAAATATTATAATTTTGGGGCCTTGTCATTGGTTTTATATATTGACGAAGGCGCTAAGAATAAAATTCGAAGCACGAATATCGAAATACGAAACGGTTCGGCTGGCTCACCGTCCTGAGCTATGCCGAAGGACAATATCGAATGATTTAAATCCGAATAATCAAAACGGATTGGCTTGAAAGCGCATATGCAATTTTAAATCTTTAGATCATTTCAAATTTGAATTTGTTTTGAGTTTCGATATTCGAATTTGGGATTTCAGTCAAAAAAATCATAATTCCTTAGAGTGTATAAACTTGCCAGGTTTTTTGAGACCGGGGATCTATAGGTAGAACAATCTAATGATTCCGGACTCTAAGTGCTGGACAATCTGTATCAAGTTCAACTTGACCATTTCAAGCAAGGCCAAAAAAGTTACAATTATTTCGGCCTTATCCGCGTCTTTGGAAAACAGTTCATAGAAGGTCATGGAATTTTGTTCTTCCAGAATATCCACAATTTCGGAAATTTTTTCTTTGACCGTGATGCGATCGGTCGTCAGCTCGAGTCGGTGGTCATCGGAGATATTGGTTAATATTTTTTGGAACGCTTCGATGAGTTCGAATAATCCCACCTGTACATAGGGTTCTTCGTCAGGCAATTGGGCATGATCTCGTTCCGCCAGGGGACGCACAAATGTATGTTCACCCAGCAGGTTTCGACTGGCCAACTGCTCCGCCACTGATTGCATTTCGAGATATTCCTGTAGCGGTTTGGTCAGGGCCAGCCGGGGATCCTCTTCATCTTCTTCAATGCCATGGGTCGGCAAGAGCATGCGCGATTTTATCTGGGTTAGCGTAGATGCCATTACCAAAAAATCACCGGCAAAATCGATATTCATCAGCTTGATCCATTCCATGTATGCCAGGTACTGCTGGGTGATCACGGCAATGGGAATGTCGTAGATGTCCACTTCATTCTTTTTGATTAAGTGAACCAGAAGGGCCATGGGGCCTTCGAATACCTGATCAAGCTTGATATTGTATGTGGTTTCGGTGTTATTCATCTACTCAAGCCGATGGCGTTGCGCACCTCCCGCATGGTTTCACGGGCAATTTGAGTGGCTTTTTCACAGCCTGCTTCAATGATTTCCGTAACCAATTGGGGCCGCTTATCGTAGTATTCCCTTTTTTCGTGGATGGGTGTCAGTTCGGCCAAAAGATTTTCGGCCATGATTTTTTTACAATCAACACAGCCAATTTCAGCGTTGCGACACTCCTTGTTGAGACGGGTCTGGGTGTCGGTGTCCGAGTAGAGCTTATGAAATTCATAGACGTTACACACATCTGGATTGCCGGGGTCCGATTTTCGGGCCCGTTGCGGGTCGGTGATCATTTGGGCAACCTTTTTACGGACCACATCCGCCGGATCTGTGAGAAATATGGCGTTATCATAACTTTTACTCATTTTTCGCCGGTCCAAACCCAATATCTTGGGTGTTTGCGTTAAAATGGCCTCTGGTTCGGGAAAGACGTTTCCATACAAGTAGTTGAATCTACGTGCAATTTCACGGGTAATTTCAACATGGGGGACCTGATCGACACCCACCGGGACGCCATTGGCCTTATACATGATGATGTCAGCAGCCTGAAGCACCGGATATCCGAGAAAGCCAAAGGTGGACAGGTCCTTGTTGTTTAACTGCACCATCTGGTCCTTGTAGGTGGGATTACGCTCCAACCACGGTACCGGTGTAATCATACTGAAAAAAACAAACAGCTCGGCATGTTCTTTGATATCCGACTGGATGAAAAGAGTGCTTTTCTCAGGTGTCAATCCCACACTTAGCCAATCTTTAATGATATCAAGCGAGTATGCCGATATCCGGCCCGGGTTTTCATAATCACTTGTCAGGGCATGCCAATCGGCAATGAAATAGAAACAATCGTAAGTCGCCTGCATCTCGACCCAATTAAGAAGGGCGCCGTGCAGGTTCCCCAGGTGAAGCGGTCCGGTGGGGCGCATGCCGCTTAATACCCGTTTTTTTTTCTGGGTCATGGATACTCCTTCTTCCCCCTTAAACGAAAAATGCTACCCATTTTTCGTTGATAGGTAATTTTCAACAAATTTCAATTCATCATCCCGGGTTTTGAGCAAACCGTCCAGTTTGGCATCCAGGACGTGTTGCATGATTTCACGGAAAATTGGTCCTGGTTCCAGACCATGCCGCATCAGATCTTTCCCGGTCACGGTGATGGTGACATAGCGCAATTTGGTGACAAAATGCGATATGGCCCGTTTGACATCACGGCTGTGTGCACAAACCATCATATAAAGGATCATCTCGACGCTCAACCCGGACAACTGACGATACAGCGAGCGACTATCGCTGGGGAGATTCCTCTCCAGGCGGTTCAGGGCCGCATCGGCCGTTAGGCGATCCTTGAGAAAAATTTTCCGGAAGCGGGGAGCCAGTTCCAACCGCTCGCAGATGGCACGGGTGGTCCCTATATCACAGTTTCGGATGAGGACCAAAAAATAAACGGCCCACTTTATATAGGATTCCTCTAGAAAAAGCAAATCATGCCAGGCGATTACTTCCCTGGTCGAATTTAATAATAATATCTGATTGTTATTCATTCGAAGGTCCGGGTGGATCGTTTGCAAAAGCTGATAGTCCTGCAAGCGCATGATGGCCGGGGTTGGATTTTCTTCTTCCAGGATCAGACGCAGTTCGGTAAAAATCCGTCTGCCGCCGAGACGCTTAAAAAAATCCATTTTTACGACATTTTCGATTAGCCCGGCGGTGAGCTTTCCGATACTGAACCCGAAGCGCTGCTCAAATCGGATGGCGCGAAATACCCGGGTGGGGTCTTCCACAAAACTCAGATTATGAATCACACGGATAACTTTTTCCTTGATATCTTTTTGGGCCGAAAAGAAGTCGATCAGGGTACTGAATTTGTCCGGGTTTAACTGAATCGCCAGGGTATTCATGGTAAAATCCCTGCGAAAGAGGTCCAATTTGATCGAGCTCATTTCAACAATCGGTAGCGCTGCCGGAAATTTATAATATTCCAACCGGGCTGAGGCGACGTCAATCTTAAATCCGTCCGGAAAAATGATGACGGCCGTACCGAACTTGGCATGCGAGTGGATACGGGCCCCATTGATGCCTGCGAACTTCCTTGCAAAGGCGATGCCGTCGCCCTCAATGACGATGTCGATATCTTCGTTTGCGTGGTATAAAAACAGATCGCGCACAAAGCCCCCGACCACATAGGCTGGATAGCCGAGTTCATCGGCTACCTGTCCGATTTTTCTCAGCATGTCCAGACGGTCGGGGTTGAGGCGTTCTTTCATAAAATTTAAAATGTTGCGTCTGCGCACATGAATCTGTCTTTGACCTTGGGGCATGTTGGCGGCATCGTCATATTGCTGTTGCCGAACGAGGACTTTTAATAAATCTGTCCGGGTTACCACGCCCACAACAATACCATTGTCGATGACGGGTAAAATCCGCTGCTTGCTTTCGATGATGTTTTCTTGAATTTCAAGGATCCCGGCTGTGGGTGCAACAGACACCATCTCCGTGGTCATGTATTCCCTTACCGGCACATCGTGAAGTTTATGGTAGAGGGCTTTTTCCAGAATTTGCCGGGATATAATGCCGGACAGGTCTTTACTTTTCGCGCGTGTAACCAGCAGGGCGTTGATATTGTAGCGGGTCAGCATTTCCGCCGCTTCCCGGCAGGACAGGGTCTCATCGATCATGATCGGGGGCGCAGACATGAGGTGCTTGGCCAAACGTTTGGATTCTATTTTTTCATACAGATGTTTCAGCAGGGCCTGTTTGACCTGGGTTTTGGTTTTATTTTTGATGGAAGCCGCAGCCGCATACGTGTGACCACCGCCACCCATGCGCGTGATAATTTCACCCACGTCGACCTCCGGAATCCGGCTTCGAGCGACCACGTAAACTTTGTTTTCCATTTGAGCGATGGCAAATATAACCGCCAAATCCTCCATTTTAACCATTTTATGGACCAGAAATGCAAAATCGGGCACATATTGATCGGTCGTAACGCTGGTCAGCACCACCTCAATACCATTAATATCATAACGACTGGATGCCTGGATCATATCATTCAGAATACCGACCTGTTCCGGACTGATTTCACGGGATATTAAATTGGCAATCATGTTCAGGTTGGCGCCTTTGGATAATAGGAAAGCAGCTGCACGGAAGTCTTTTTCGGTGGTGGAGGGAAACGTAAACGAGCCCGTATCTTCATAAATCCCCAGACACATGATCGTGGCTTCATCGGGTGTGATGTTGATTTTTTTTTGCTTTAGGATGTGGGTCAAGAGTGTTACCGTGGCGCCCACCGTCTCTTGAACCGTGACCTCACCTGCAATGTCGTTTTCCATGGGCGGGTGGTGGTCGTAAATATGGATTTGGAGGTCAGACCGGTCTAAGATGGATTCAAATAATCCGATGCGGTGGGGTTGTTTGGTGTCCACCAAAACCAACCGGTCAATTCGGGCCATATCGATTTCTTTGACGCTGGTGATATTCAGCAGATAAACCATTGATTGAATAAAAAAGTTTCTCAGGTTTTTTTCCTGGGAACCTGGAAATACAACCAAGGAGTCCGGATATAATTTTTGTGCGGCCAGCATGGAAGCCAGGGCATCAAAATCGGCATTGATGTGGGTGGTGATGACCGTCAATTTGTCGGGTTGGGGCATACCGGCAGCCTCATTCTATCATAAAAACGTGTCCCCCGATTTTCGGGGAATTCAAATTTTAGGTTTCTATTCGTAAACTACGGACATCACTATTAAACATACGCACAATCCCTGCAGATAATCAAGATAAACTATTGTCGTTTTATTGAGAGTGTGATAGTAATATTTACTTAATCCTGAGTTGCGTTCGTTGGGATTCGGTCGATAATGCCGTATCTCGGATGCCAGATGCTAGTCCGCATGAACCCCGATTCAGTCCAGGCTCTCCGGCCCATGACCTGAATAAAGCGAGACAGCATCCTTCCCGCCAGAGCGGGATAACTGCTGCAATCTCAACATTGGCACAACTTGGAATAATGTTGACTTCAATCATAAGCCACTGACAATGTCGGTGGTTGTTGACATTGACGGACCGTAATCATGCGTCGCTGCGGGTTTCATTGGGTGGCGATAATTCGCAATGATTTCCTGACAAGGGAGAGAGAATATGCCTGTCTATCTTTGGGTGGGAAAGAATCGAGCCAATGAGGTGCAAAAGGGTGAATTGGATCTGGCCAGTGAGGATGCCGTACGGTCTCATCTGGCCAAGCTTAGGATAACACCTACAAAAATAAAGAAAAAACCAAAAGATCTGTTTGAAAATGTGGCTTTCATGCAGCCGCCGATCAAAGAGCAGGACATCATTATTTTCAGTCGGCAGTTTTCAACCATGATCGATGCTGGGCTTCCTATCATCCAATGCCTGGACATTCTTTATTCCCAGCAGGAGAATAAAACCTTCAAGAATATGTTAAAAGATATCAAGGAATCCGTAGAGGGCGGACAGACCCTTGCGGAAGCTTTACGTAAATATCCCAAGCAGTTCGACGATCTATATGTCAACATGGTCGCAGCGGGTGAGGCGGGTGGTATCCTTGATACGATTCTGCGCAGGCTGTCAGCCTACATGGAAAAAGCCGCCAAATTGAAAGCCCAAGTAAAAGGGGCCATGACCTATCCCATCATCACGATCATCGTTGCCATCGTTGTGGTGGGTATCATTCTCGTTTTTGTTATCCCCGTATTTCAAGAGATGTTTGAAGGCTTAGGCGGTGATTTGCCGACACCCACAAAGATTGTGGTGGCTTTATCTGATTTCACCAAAGATAAAATTCTTTACATCATCATTGCGGCCGTTATTTTTTTTATTGCATTCAGCCGGTACAAAAAAACTGAAAAAGGTCGTTTGACAATAGATTCACTGGCCTTGAAAATGCCGGTATTGGGGATTCTGCTGCGCAAAGTCGCCGTGGCAAAATTCACCCGTACCATGGGAACCATGCTCTCCAGCGGTGTCGCTATTTTGGAGGCGCTTGATATCGTGGCCAAGACATCCGGGAATAAAATTATCGAACGGGCCATTTACAATGTTCGGTCCGGGATCGCGGAAGGTCGCACCATGGCGGATCCACTCGCTGAGAGTGGCGTGTTCCCGGCCATGGTTTGCCAGATGATAGCTGTGGGTGAGTCCACGGGTGCTTTAGATGCCATGTTGGTTAAAATTGCAGATTTTTATGACGATGAAGTCGATCAGGCTGTAGACAATCTGACATCCATGATCGAACCGTTTATGATGGTATTTCTGGGCACCGTAATTGGCGGCCTGGTCGTGGCCATGTATCTACCGGTTTTCAAAATGGCCGGTGCTATCTCAGGATAAAATTTGAATTCATTTTGCTTGTCCGATAGGTTCTGATGCGTGATTGCTTTCCTTCAACCAGATCGACCTGACGGGTATTTTGCCTAGAATTCAAATTTCATGAAAAAACCATCCATGACTGCCGAAAGAGACCTCGATCAAAAGCTCAAGCTGCTGATGCTCTTTCGGCTTCTTTTTAGCACCATTCTCCTCGGTTCCACCATCATTATCCAGCTGAATCAAAATGCCTCTCCACTGGCACTGCCGCTTTTGTTATTATACGGTCTGGTTGCTTTTATTTTTGTTTTATCATTTGTCTATTCCCTGGCGTTGTCCAGGATTCAACAAAAGGTTGTACTTGCCTATATTCAGATCAGTGTCGATACCGTTATTGTTACCTTGATTGTTTTTGTAACTGGTTGTTTTTTATCGTTTTTTTCCTTTTTATATCTGGTTGTAATTATTTATTCCGGTGCACTTTTATTTTTAAAAGGCAGCATGATCATCGCGGGTCTTTGCAGTTTGCAATACGCGATTCTCATAAGCCTGGAGTATTATGGATTTATACAGCCTCATGGGATCGGTATCAGTCCCCTGATATTTGAATTCGGATGGCTGCAGGTGCTGTATAAGGTGATGATTACAGCCGTCGCTTGTTATGCCGTTGCTTTTTTGAGTGGCTTCCTATCGGAACAAGCGCGACGGACGCGTCGGGAACTTCAACACATGTCGGAGCATGTGAAACGTGTGGAAAAAATGGCATCTTTGGGGGAGATGGCTGCTGGCCTGGCTCACGAAATCAAGAATCCATTGGCATCCTTATCGGGATCCATTCAGATACTCCGTGAGGAAATAGGCTACCAGCCCGAACAGGACAATCTAATGCGCATCGTATTGCGTGAAACCGATCGCTTAAGCACATTGGTGAGCGATTTTTTACTTTTTGCCAAGCCGCCAGCCGGCAACCGGGAATTGTTTCGCTTGGATGGCGCAATCCTTGAAATTCTTGAGCTGTTCAAAAAAAACACGACCATAAAAAGAAACGTAACGATTACTCATAACCTCGTTCCGGACGTGTTGGTGGAGATGGATCCGATTCATTTACGCCAGATTTTATGGAATCTTCTCCTCAATGCGGCTGAAGCCATTAAAAACCAGGGGCAGATACGGGTTGAGACCATGGTGCAGAAAAACAATCGGGTTGAAATCAGTGTGCGGGACGATGGTGAAGGGATTTTATTGGAAAAGGTGGAATCGATTTTTGATCCCTTTTATACAACCAAACAGAGCGGTACCGGGTTGGGTTTGTCAATCGTATATCGCATACTGGAGTACTATGATAGCCGCCTGGACGTTGAGAGCGCAATTGGTCAGGGTACATTGGTTCGTTTTCATCTTACAATGCAATCGTCCTAGAATCGCGGAACACTACTGGGGGGATTGCGTTTTTTTGCAATCATGCGGGGTTGTTATTATACTCGAATACCGGCTTTTTTAAACCTTGAATGGCGTTACATGAGATTTGGGATGGCGCTACAAAGCTGAAGTTGGGCCATTTACCTGAGCGTCAAGGTTGACACTCCTGTTGAAATACGTTACCACAACCCGTTCAAACTGGGACACCGGCCATTTGCCGTCGAATCGGTCGGTGGCCGTCGGTTTTAGCAGGACCAAACCATGTTTGCGATTACGGCATAATTGATTGGTGCTTGGGAAAACGGATGTCATTTGAATTTTTCATAGGCCGTCGGTATTTAAAAGCTAAGCAAAAACAAGCTTTTATATCGATGATCACGATTTTATCCATTGCGGGTGTTTCCGTAGGCGTCATGGCCCTAATCATTGTCATCGCCGTCATGTCTGGATTTGAAGCCGACCTGAAGTCACGGATTCTGGGGATTGAATCCCATGTGGTCCTCATGAACCAGGTCGGATCCTTTGAAAACTATCCTGAGGTCCTCAAAACAGTTAATGATACCAACGGGGTGGAATCTGCGACACCCTTTATCTATTCCCAAGTGATGCTGCGTTCAGCTCATGGAGTATCTGGCGCGGTGCTTAGGGGCATCGACCCTGATACGGCCGAAACAGTCATCAAGGGAATCAGCTATGTTGGCCTTAAACCGGTTGATACCCAGCAGACGCCAAGCCACGCAGATCCGACCGGCCCCGGAATTATTCTAGGCCGCGAACTGGCCAGGAGCCTGCATGTTCTTAAAGGAGACAGCGTATATATCATTACGCCCAAAGGAATGATTTCTCCCATCGGGCACGTTCCGGCCATGCGCCGCTTTATTGTGCGGGGCACGTTTGAAACCGGCATGTATGAATATGATGGGTCCATGGCCTATATTCGCCTGGAGGCGGCCCAAAAATTGCTGCGAATGGGTACAACCGTCACTGGCATAGAGGCGCGCGTTGCCAATATTTATGAGGCCCGGAACATATCGAAACAGATCGTTGCCAAACTGGGCTACCCATTCTGGGCCCGGGACTGGATGCAGATGAATCACAACCTGTTTTCGGCACTAAAGCTGGAGAAAACGGTTATGTTTATTATTCTGGCCCTGATTATCCTGGTTGCCGCCTTCAATATTGCCAGTACATTAATCATGATGGTTATGGAAAAAACCAAAGATATCGCTATACTGAAAGCCATGGGGGCAACAGATCGATCCATACGCAAAATTTTTGTGCTCAATGGTATGATTATCGGTGCCATTGGCACCCTATTGGGAACCTGCATTGGTTTTATTCTGTGCGGCCTACTAAAAAAATATAAGTTTATTGAACTGCCCGGGGACGTTTATTACCTGACAACCCTGCCGGTTCAGCTTGAAACCCTGGATGTGCTCATTATTGCGTCTTCTGCGCTGGTTATCTGTTTTCTGGCAACCCTTTATCCGGCCAATCAAGCCTCAAAACTGGATCCTGTCGAGGCGATTCGTTATGGCTGATGATCGTCGGCAAATAGGGAATCAGAAGATGACGGCAGACGTATTGCGGGTGTGCCCATGAGAACGTTTATTGAAATTCAAAATCTTTCGAAACGTTTTCAGGATAGTGGCATGCCCATAGAGATCCTGAAGGACGTGCAGTTGAAACTGGATGAGGGCGAGAGTCTTGCTATCGTCGGGGCATCTGGAATCGGAAAATCTACCTTTTTGCACATCCTGGGTACGCTGGATCGTCCGGACCATGGAAAAGTCTTATTTCAGGGGGAAGATGTATTCCAGTTTGACAGCAGTCGCTTAGCCCGGTTTCGAAACCAGTTTATCGGTTTTATATTTCAGTTTCATCATCTGTTGCCAGAATTCAGCGCCTTAGAGAATGCGGCCATGCCGGCTATTATCAATGGATATACGCGTGAAAAATCCAAGGCCGCTGCAGAGGCCATTCTGGTGCGGGTCGGTCTTGAAAATCGGCTCACGCACCGGGTTTCAAAGTTGTCCGGCGGTGAGCAGCAGCGGGTTGCACTGGCCCGGGCTTTGGTCATGCGGCCGCGTATTCTGCTGGCGGATGAACCCACAGGAAATCTGGATACCCATAACAGCGAGCAGGTTCATGCCCTCCTGATGGAATTAAACCAAGAATTTTCAATGACCATGGTTGTGGTTACCCACAATATGAAACTGGCGGCTTTGATGTCGCGCTGTGTGACAATAGTCGACGGGCAGATCGTGGAAAAAAACCGAGGGACTTGTTCATGATAAAACGCTGGTGGCTGGTATGTATCCTCCTCGTGGGGCTGATTCCTGTTGGCGCATTTTCACAACCTGCTAAACAAGTAGCGGTTTTACCGTTTCAAATCAATAGCCTGGAAGACCTGAGCTACCTGTCAACCGAAATTCCTCGATTGATAAAAGCCGATCTGCAGCGTGAAGGTGCATTGATTGTTGAACCCGACCCGGCCGACCTCAGGGCTTGGAGCGGTAGCCCGGATGAAGCCCGCAACGCCCGCCGGATCGGTTTAAAAGACGGACTTGATTTGGTTGTATGGGGTAGCCTGACTCGGATTGGCGACAATTTCAGCCTGGATATAAAGGTGATCGAGCCCTTATTGGATGAGGAAATAAGTACTTTTTTTCTTTCGATTGAGGGCATCGAAAATTTATTGATTAGTCTCCAGGAGATATCACGGGATATTGGGTTTAAATTATTCGACCGGGCTGTTATTTCTGAGATTATCGTCACGGGCAATAAACGCATCGAGGTGGATGCCATTGAACGGTACATCAAGAGCAGGCCCGGTGATGTGTACCTCCCCAGTCGGCTATCCAATGATTTAAAGTCCATTTATTCCATGGGCTATTTTGAGGATATCCGTATCGAAGCCAAAGACATGCCTGCGGGAAAACGGATTACATTTCAGGTCAAGGAAAAACCAACCATTCGGTACATTAAATACAAGGGCAATCGTGTCTATGGTGATGAGGAGATCGATGAAGCCCTTAATATCAAATCCGGTTCCATCCTCAATATTTTTGCCATCCAGAATAATATTATCCGTATCGAAGATCTGTATAAGGAAAAGAATTATCACAATGTGGGCGTCCAATATGAAATTGAAGAACTGGACAATAATCAAGGTGATCTGCGGTTTATAATCAGTGAGGGAAAAAAGATAAAAATCGAGCAGATTCGTTTTGAGGGCAATCGGGTTTATTCGGAGATGGAGCTCAAGAAAATCATCAAGACCAATGAACGCGGCGTCTGGTCGTGGGTGACAGGTTCCGGTGAACTGGACAAAGAGAAATTGAGCCAGGATACGATCAAACTGCGTAACTTTTATCACAATAACGGGTATATCCAGGCCAAGGTCGCTAAGCCCGAAGTTGAATATCTAACGGATATGATATATATCAATGTTAAAATAGAGGAAGGTCCCAAGTATAAGGTTGGCCAGGTGAGCATTCGGGGCGATCTCATTGCCCCGGAAGAAGAATTACTGAGTCAGCTAAAAATTACACAGAAAGAATTTTACAGTCGCGAAACCGTTCGGAACGACTTGTTGACGCTTACAGATCTGTATTCCGATCAGGGATATGCCTACGCCGACATCTATCCCCGCATCCAAAAAAAGGATGATATCCTGGAAGTCGACCTTGAATATGTGGTCAAAAAGGGCCGAAAAGTCTATTTTGAGTCCATCATCATCAGCGGTAACAACAAGAGCCGCGACAAGGTTATCCGGCGGGAGCTCAAGGTCTATGAACAGGAACTGTATAGCGGCAAGGCTCTGAAACGAAGTATTCGAAACCTTTACCGGCTCGATTTTTTTGAAGATGTGAAGGTTGATACGGTTGCGGGTGAAAAAGAAGATGAAATCATCCTAAAAATTGACGTGGTGGAGAAACCGACCGGGAACTTTATGTTTGGCGGCGGATACAGCAGCGTCGATTATGGGTATATAATGGCTTCGGTCGCCCAGAACAACCTATTTGGCCGCGGACAGAGCCTGCAGTTTAAATCTATTTTTAGTGAGAAAACACGTAACTATACCTTGAGTTTTACCGAACCGTACCTGTTTGACACCAGGATTTCAGCCGGGTTTGATATTTACGACCAGGAAAAGGAATACGATGATTATGATAAAGACAGCCAAGGCGGTCGGGTTCGTCTGGGTTATAAACTGGTTGATTATACACGGCTTTTCTGGTCATATACCTACGACCTGAGTGATGTTTCCGATATAGATGATGACGCTTCTGATTCCATAAAAGATATTGAGGGGACCAACATCACCAGCGCAACCAAGGTAACGCTACGGTATGACTCCCGTGATCGTGTCTTCAACCCGACCGAAGGCACTCTCGACAGCATCTCCTTAGAATACGCTGGGTTGGGTGGTGATGTGGGCTTTAGCAAGTATGAGGCCAGATCCGGTTGGTACTACCCCCTTTTCCTCGGTACGGTCGGCATGTTGCATGTAAAAGGCGGATATGTTCATGAGAATGGGGCCGGGTTTTTGCCGGATTATGAGCGTTATTATCTGGGCGGCATGCATTCGGTGCGTGGGTTTGATTGGCGGGATATCAGTACGGAAGATGAGAATGGTGACGACATTGGCGGCAGTCGATTTATTCAGGTTAACATCGAATGGGTGATTCCACTCTTAAAGGATGCCGGCGTTATGGGGGTCCTTTTTGTTGACGCCGGCAATGTATTCGGAGAGGATGATGAACTGGATATGAACGATCCCACCCGTGAGGGCGGTGGGGCCGGCATTCGCTGGTACTCACCTTTAGGGCCCTTAAGACTCGAATATGGGTGGATATTGGATCCCCGGAAAAATGAAGATACGGAAGGCAGATGGGAATTTTCGGTTGGATCTTTATTCTAGCATGATGAGGTGTAAAATGATTAAATTTAAAGCGATGGTAGTGGCAATAATATTGACAGTTGCTTGGCTGGCAATACCGTGTATGGGAGCCGATGTTGCCAAGATAGGTGTCGTCGATACCCAGAAGATACTCTTGACATCCTCTGCCGGTAAAATGGCCAAGGCCCAAATTAATAAAAAAGCGCGGGAGATGGAAGCCAAGCTAACCGAGAAAAAAGAAGAGATCGATAAACTCAAGGAAGCGCTGGAGCGGGAAGCCCTGGTGATGAGCAAGGAAACCCGTGAAGAACGCGAGCGTGAGATTCGTATCAAAATTAATGACATCAAATCGCTCAAGAAAAAATATGAGCAGGACTTGAAGAACATCGAGGGCAAGGTCGTCAAACGGATTCAGTCTGATATGAGCACCATCGTAGATGGGTTGGGGAAAAAAGAGGGATACTTGCTGATCGTAACCAGCCAGGCCGTTTTGTATGCGCCGTCCACAATCGATGTTACCGATCAGCTGATTCAGTTGTACAATACGTCTTTGGCTGAAAAAGGCGGCGATTTTAATATTGATACCTTCGAATAGCGTAAAGCCTAACACGGACGCCACGCAGGAATCGGGATCGCTATCGGGATCGACGTGTAAGTCTGAAAAACCGATTCCGATTTCGATGTGGATGATCTGACACAAAAAGATGGGCATTTTACTTCCATTTAAACCTGTAATGACTACACGCTATCTCAAAATAATTTAATTACTCCTGTTCGTATGGCAAAACGGCTTAAAATGATCATATATTACTGGATTTGCCCCATTCTATCTGTCCAGTCCCATGCCGGTGGGGCTAATTTATATTTTGAGCTAGGTTGTAACGTTGTCTCCCCTGCTCGAAAGCCGGAGGACTTCAGATAAAATGGTAAAATCTTCATTAAACCTGCGGCTGGGACAGATTGCCGAGCTTGTGCGGGGAAATATTCAGGGTGACGATCAGATCACAATAAAAGGCGTCGCCCCTTTTGATCAGGCCGGGCATACGGAAATTGCCATGGCTGCCGAAGCAAGCTACTTCAATCGGATCGATGATTGCCAAGCCGGTGCCCTGATTGTACCGGAAACCTGCCCGGTGACGACGGGTAATCTTTTGCTGGTTGAAAATCCCCGGGCGGCATTTGCAAAAATCATGGCCCATTTTCATCCAGTGCCCAAGCCCCGGAGCCACATCAGCGATACGGTTCGTATGGGCCAACATGTATCCACGGGCAATCAGGTTGAGATTGGTGATTTTGTTTCGATTGGCAATCATGTAAATCTTGGGGACCGTGTTATTTTAAGCCCGGGTGTTGTTCTGGGAGATCATGTTTCTATCGGCAATGATACCATCGTTGCGTCCAATGTCGTCATTCGGGCCCATTGTCGGCTGGGTTGCCGAACACTGATTCAGGAGGGTACGGTAATCGGCTCCGATGGGTTTGGCTTTGCCCAGGAGGATGGCCGTCATCTCAAGATACCCCAGACCGGCAACGTCATCATCGGTGATGACGTTGAAATCGGGGCCAACAATAGCATCGATCGGGGAACTTTCGGCAGCACCCGAATCGGCAACGGGGTCAAGACTGACAATCTGGTTCATGTCGCTCATAATGTTGTTGTGGGGGGTCACACGCTGTTGATCGCGCAGGTGGGTATCGCCGGCAGCGCAACCATCGGTAAACAGACTATTCTGGCGGGCCAGGTGGGAGTGGCTCCGCATATCAATATTGGCGACCAGGTAATAGTGGGACCCCAGTCGGGGGTCAGCAAGTCCATTGCAGACAAGCAGGTCGTTACCGGGTCTCCAGCGATGCCCCACCGCTTATTTTTAAAAGTATCGCAAATCCTGCAAAGTTTGCCGGATTTGAGAAAGCGGATTTTGCGATTGGAGAAAAAGTTAAAGGAAATCAGCACATAAATATTTTGATGGTTCAGACGCTACGGTGTGGCAAGGACTTGGTTGAAAATTTTTTTCAGGCCAAGCAGTAGGTGCAACAGGATGATAATTTTTATGAGGAGTATCGAAGATGCAGATAACCAATATCAATGAAATCATGTCGTATCTGCCCCACCGCTATCCATTTCTTCTGATTGACAGGATCATCGCCCTCGATCCGGGTAAAAGTGCGCGTGCCATCAAGAATGTCACCATCAACGAACCGTTTTTCCAGGGGCATTTCCCGAATGTACCCGTAATGCCGGGTGTTCTGATCTTGGAAGCAATGGGCCAAACCGGGGGTGTTTTGGCCCATGTTTCCCTGCCGGAATCATTGAAAGGTCACCTCGTGTACTTTACCGGGATTGACAAGGCCCGGTTCAGGAAACCGGTTGTGCCGGGCGATCAGCTGATTTTAGAATCCAAGCTGATAAATATGCGCTCAAAAGCCCTTCGGATGTCGGGCATTGCCACCGTGGACGGAAAAAAAGTAGCCGAAGCAGAGCTTATGGCTGTTATTGGAGAAAAATATGATTCATGAAACCGCTATTATTCATCCCAAGGCAGAACTGGATCGGGATGTCAGCATCGGTCCCTATACGATCATCCGGGAAAATGTGCAAATCGGGGCCGGCACCACCATCGGTCCGCATTCAGTTATCGAGCCCTATGTAAGCATCGGACCGCGCTGTCAAATTTTTCAGTATGCGGCCATTGGCGCCCCCCCGCAGTCACTCAAGTTCCAGGGGGAAAAAACCTATGTGAAAATAGGTCCGGAAAACATCATCCGTGAGTTTGTTACGATCCACCGGGGGACAGGGTTTGGCGGCGGCATCACCGAGGTTGGCCAGCGTAATTTCATTATGGCCTATTCACACATTGCCCATGATTGTCGCATTGGCAACGAGGTGGTTCTTTCCAACAACACGACCCTGGGCGGCCATATCATTATTGGTGATCATGCTACGGTCGGTGGATTGGTTGCCGTACATCAATTTGTTCGTATTGGTGACTATGCTTTTGTGGGTGGCAAAGCGGCTGTTGTCAAAGATATACCACCCTATATGATTGCTTCCGGCGATCGGGCGAGATTGCACGGACTCAATTCGGTTGGACTCAAACGTCAAGGCTTTTCAAACCGTACCTTAAGTAGGCTAAAAAAGTCCTACCGCCTCATATTTCGAATCGGCTTGACCCTCAACGAAGCCATTGAACGGGTGACGGCCGAAGTGGAGCAAATACCAGAGGTGGTTCATCTGCTTGAATTTATTAAATCCTCCGAAAGGGGGATAACGCGGTAAATAGGGAGCGTAGGAGGGTTGGAGTAAATTCAGCTTTGCGCAATCAGCCATATGCAAAAAGGAGCTGATCGTCTAACAGCCTATCGCTACAGCCTATGTGTTAAGGCGTCTACCCGCATTCCTATACCCTTCATCCCTATAAAGGACCCTCTTTATTTAGGAACCAGCACATCATGCGTATCGGACTTATAGCGGGGAGCGGCCAGTTTCCGATCCTTTTTTGCGAACGTGCTGTAAAGCGCGGATTCGAAATCTATGCCGTTGCGTTCACGGATGAAGCCGATCCATCTTTGGCGGACCATGTAAAGGAAATGGTATGGCTTCCGGTGGGACAGTTGGGAAAACTGGTGTCTTTCTTGAAATCGCACCAGATAGATGCGACGGTTATGATGGGAGCCATCCGCAAAACAAGGCTTTTCAAAAACCTCAAACCAGATATCAAAGCCCTGTCCCTCATTGCCGGTATGCGACATACGCATGATGATGGTATTTTGAGAGCTTTCGCCGATTTTCTGGAAAAAAACGGAATCCAAGTGAAAGCCTCGACATTTTTACTACCGGAACTTCTGGCCGAACCGGGTTGCTGGACCCGGCGTAAACCGGCCCGGGCGGAAAAGGCAGATATCCAAATGGGCTGGCAGCTTGCCAAGGAAATCGGCCGCTTGGATATCGGTCAATGCGTGGTGGTCGGGGGGGGCTCTGTGTTGGCCGTCGAAGCCATAGACGGCACCGATGCCACGATTCGGCGAGGCGGTGAGCTGGGACAAGGCAGCGCGGTCGTCGTAAAGGTCTCTAAACCGATCCAGGATGAACGCTTTGATGTCCCGGCCGTCGGTGTCCAGACCATCAAAAGCATGCGCGATTCCGATGCGCGTTTACTGGTATTGGAAGCCGGTAAAGCCGTTGTATTCGATAAGCGGGCCATGATAAGCGCTGCGGATGCGGCCGGGATTAGTATCATCGCTATTGACGAACCGGAGGCTGTTTGAAGTTGATAAAAGAGGAGTCCGGAATTCGGAGTCAGAACTCAGAATAATTTCAGCCGGGACGCAAGGATGCTGGGATGCGATAAGGCTGGAGATAGCTGACAGCCAATAGCAACCTTCCAGCTTTCGAGCATCCAGGCATCCCAGCCTTCGGCTGTCATCCCCGAGAAATCAGGGATCCAGAATAAGCCCTTAACTGATAGCCGATTGCCTTTATTGGATAGCGCTAAAGCTTCACTTCGTGCCCCATTTCTATGGGAATGACAGGAAGGGCTGACCGCTTCATCTGGATCCCCTCTTCCGAGGGGACGACGGTGAACGTACTGAAATCCTGCCGTTAAACGGTCAAGCCGTATAACTGGCATTGAGCGTTCGATGTTGGGCGTGAGATGTTCGATGTTCATCCTGGGTGATTTCCCTCTGCATTTATTTCAGGCTGGTGGGAGGACTTGTTTTATGACTAAAATCAGGAGCTTAGATTAGGATAAGAATTCTATGAAAAAAACGCGTGTGGCCGTGGTGGGTGTTGGTTATTTGGGAAAATTTCACGCCCAAAAATATGCACGCATGCCGGATGCAGAGCTCGTGGGGGTCGTGGATATTGATGAAAAACTGTCCAGACAAGTTGCTGCTGAAACGCAAACCGAGGCATATACTGATTATCGCGAACTTCTCGGGAAAATTGATGCGGCCAGCGTGGTGGTGCCGACACCTGCACATTATCGCATCAGTCGGGACTTGCTGGCCAACCAAATTGATTTAATGATCGAAAAGCCGATTACCACTTCTTTAGCGGAAGCCGACCAACTGATCGATATTGCCAATTCCCAAAAACGCTTGATACAGGTGGGGCATTTGGAGCGGTTCAATTCAGCTGTGGTGGCTTTGGCGGACATTATCCGTGAGCCTCGATTTATCGAGTCCCATCGGCTTAGTACCTACAAACCCCGGGCCACGGATGTCAGCGTGGTCCTTGATTTGATGATACATGATATCGATATTATCCTTAACCTGGTCAATTCGGAAGTTGATCAGATCCATGCAGCCGGAATCCCGGTGGTTAGCGAGCATGTGGATATTGCCAATGCACGCCTGGCGTTCAAATCCGGTTGTGTCGCCAATGTGACCGCCAGTCGAATTTCAACCAAAAATGAACGCAAAATGCGCTTGTTTCAGCGTGATGCCTATATCTCCATCGATTTTGCCAACCACGAAGCAACGATTGTGCGCAAAGATGATGGGGCTGACGACCACGGATTGATTCCCGGATTTGGCATTGAAAAACGGGTTTTCGACAAAGGCGATGCCTTAGACGACGAGTTGCGGGCATTTGTGCGAGCAGTCCAGACCCGTGAACCTCCCCCCGTCACCGGTCAAATGGGGCGCGATGCCCTGGAAACGGCGCTGGATGTGATGGGCCAGATTCAGAAGAACGATTTAAGCTAGATTTTCCATGGTTCTTACCCGGATTAAGGGTTCCAATTTTTGGGTGATACATAATGAACATCCATCATCGATTACTTAGAAGTCAGAAGCCAGTCGTCAGGGGGCAGAACACAGCATTCCAGCTGTATGCATTAAGGAATCAGCCACAATCGCTAAAAGCTTACTGGCTATTACTGAAAGCTGCCTTGAAACGTTTCACGGTCGTCATCCTCGAAAAAACTTGTCCCCTCGGAGGAGGGGATCGGGGATCCAGAATAGGCTTTGAGCTAATCGTTTTGCCTGGATTCCCTTTTCCATGGGAATGACGGAAAGGGTAAAAGGAGGTTCCTGCGGTCGTAAAACTTTTTGAAGGTGACGACTTTAAATTAGGACTTGACCGAAGGCTTTTAAGCCAATAGGCGTCATCAGCTGTTAGCCCCAAGAGCCAACGTCCAAGAGCAAAGAGCTAACTCCTGAATTCTGTCTTCTGACTCCTCATGTATGTCGTTGCACGATGTTGAACGTTCAATTCTTATTTATAAGGGGTATAGATCAAGCATATGTCCGCTCCCAAATGCATCATGATTATTGCCGGGGAAGCTTCGGGAGACTTGCATGGCGCCAAACTGGTGGCGGCTATGCGGGCCCGTGACCCGTCGCTCTTTATTTGCGGTGTGGGCGGCCATGCCCTTCGTCAGGCCGGCGTACGCATTCTGGTGGAAGCCTCGGAGCTGTCGGTGGTGGGCATCACGGAGGTTTTTTCAAAAATCGGTTCATTATGGAAGGGTGCCTCGCGGGTCAAAAAACTGCTCAAGAGTTTACATCCGGATCTGCTGATTATAATCGATTTCCCTGATTTCAATCTGCATGCCGCTGCCATCGCCAAACGGGAGGGTATACCGGTCTTTTATTATATCAGTCCCCAGGTATGGGCCTGGCGAAAGAGCCGGATTAAAAAGATCAAACGGCTGGTTGATCATGTGGGCGTGATTTTGCCCTTTGAGGAAGATTTTTATCGTCAATATGATGTCCCGACTACCTTTGTTGGGCACCCACTGCTGGACCAGGATGCGTATGTCCGGACGGACAACACGCCTTTAGAAGACGAGGCCGGCACCGTAATCGGCTTGTTGCCGGGGTCCCGCGACAAGGAGGTCGCTCGGAACCTGCCGGTTATGTTGGCAGCCGCCGAGCATATCCGGCAACGCTATCCCGATGCCCGCTTTGTGGTTTCACAAGCTCCCAGTGTGGACTCTGATATTTTGGACCGGATTCTGGATTCATGCGACAGTCAAATCGATGTCCGTAAGAGCACAGATCCTGTGGGCCGGGTCTTCCAGGCTTGCCGCTTGGTGATCGCCGTGTCCGGCACCGTGACCCTGGAGGCGGCGTTATCGGCTACGCCGACCGTGATTATTTATCGTGTGTCGTCTCTGAGCTATTGGATCGGTCGGGCCCTGATCCAGGTGGAACACATCGGCCTGATCAACCTGATTGCCGGCAGACAAATTGTACCTGAACTGATTCAAAAAGAAGCAGCCCCTCAACCGATTGCCGAGTGTGTTTTGGCCCTCTTGGATGCGCCTCAGAAACTCGAGCAGATGCGTCAGGAACTGGTGCTTGCGCGTGACCGTCTGGGCGGTCCGGGTGCCTCCGACCGAGCGGCGGCACTGGCTTTGGAGCTATTGGAGCGTAACCATGCCGAACAATGAAACCAGATGGCCCGCCAAAAAGTCCGGCTTTTCACTCAAGGACCGTCATCGGCGTTTGATTACCATGGTGAAAGCCAACTGGCTCCGTCTGGCATTATCCATGGGATGCATGCTGGTCATGGCCGCGGCAGCATCTGCCACAGCCTTTTTGGTAAAACCGGTACTGGATGATATATTCTTCAAAAAAGATATGGATATGCTCAGGCTTATCCCCGTGGCCATCATCATTGTTTATCTTTTGAATGGTTTGAGCCGATATGGTGAAGAATATTTAATGAATTATGTGGGTGAAAGCATCATTCGAAACCTGCGCGATCAACTTTATGCGCGTATCCAGGATTTACCCCTTGCCTTTTTTCAGGAGGAAAAAACCGGGGCCCTGATGTCCCGCATTACCAATGATGTCCATACCATTAAAAATATGGTCTCCACGGCTGTCACCAGTTCACTGCGGGATGTGTTTACCATCATGGGCTTAACCGGTGTGATTTTTTACCGCGATTGGAAGTTGGCACTGATTGCCATGGTCGTCTTGCCGGTGGCTTATTTCCCGATCGTCGCATTCGGTCGCCGCACACGCAAAGTAAGTAAAGGCTATCAGGAAGCTCTGGCTGAGATGAATAGTTTTTTGCATGAGACCTTTGCCGGTAACAAGATTGTCAAGGCTTTCGGAACCGAGAGTTTTGAAAAGAACCGCTTTTTCAAAAAGACCCGCCGTTTGTTCAAATTAGAGATGAAGACCGTTAAGTACCGGGCCTTAACGTCGCCGGTCATGGAAATATTAGGCGGTATTGGAGCGGCCCTGGTCATTTGGTACGGCGGGTATAAGGTTATCATGGGGACTTCAACTCCCGGCACTTTTTTTTCGTTTCTGGCGGCGGTCATCATGCTATACGGGCCTGTAAAAAAACTTGCAAAAATCAATACCCAGGTTCAGAAAGGTCTGGCTGCAGCCGACCGGGTCTTTGACATCTTGGAAATGGAGAGTGAGATCAAAGAGCGTCCAAACCCTGTCGTCATACCGGATGGCAGCCACCGGGTAGTCCTGCGTGACGTCTCGTTCAAATACAAAAATGATCGGGTTCTCAAAGATATCAATTTGGAGGCGCGCAAAGGAGAAATCATTGCCCTGGTCGGCATGTCGGGGGGCGGCAAGACGACCCTGGTGAACTTGATCCCCCGATTTTATGATGTGAGTGGGGGCGCGGTCATGGTGGATGATATCGATATCCGTGATGCCGACATTGCTTCGCTGCGCAAGCAGATTGCCATCGTGACCCAAGAACCGATTTTGTTCAATGACACCGTTCGCAACAACATTGCCTACGGGACCCCGCAGGCCACCCAATCTCAGATTGAAACAGCTGCCCAAGCCGCCTATGCCTATGATTTTATTTGTGGATTTCCCAATGGCTTTAACACCGTTATCGGGGAGTTGGGTGGCAGACTTTCCGGCGGAGAAAAACAGCGTATCTGTATTGCCCGGGCACTTTTAAAAGACGCACCCATTCTAATTTTGGATGAGGCCACCTCCTCGCTGGATTCCGAAGCCGAAAGTACGGTCCAAAAAGCGCTCGAAAATTTGATGCAAGGACGGACTACCTTTGTTATTGCTCACCGCTTATCGACCATCAGTTATGCCGACCGGATTGTGGTTATTGTAAACGGCCGCATTGTTGAAGAAGGGGATCAGACCACACTGCTGGCATTAAAAGGCGCGTTTTTCAAGCTGCACCAGATGCAGTTCGGTAATGAAAATTCGTGACAAATGAAATCTTGAAGCGATTTTATTTTTCACGAATTTTCATTTGTAATACCCGCAGCATGGCTTCAGCGACGATACGTTTGGACATCTTGGATTTACCGGCCCGCCGGTCTTCAAAGATAATCGGATGTTCGCAAAGTGAAAAACCGAGTTGATGGGCTTTATATTTCAGCTCGATTTGAAAGGCGTAACCCTCAGAGCGCACGCTGCTCATATTGATCGCCTCCAGGACCTCACGTTTCCACATATTGAACCCACCGGTCAGGTCCTGGATGGGGAGACCGAGAAGAAAACGTGCATAGAGGGACCCTCCCTTGGAAATTAGTTTTCGGGGAAGCCTCCAGCCCTTTACACCGCCTCCCGGTACATAGCGTGAGCCGATTACGACATCGTGCTGACGAATTTGATCAATCATGGCAGGCAAGTAAGCAGGTCGATGACTCAGGTCGGCATCCATTTCGACAAACAAATCATACCCCTTGTCCAAACCCCATTGAAAGCCTTCTTTGTAGGCCGTACCCATACCCAACTTGCCACTTCGAACCCGCAGAAAAAGGGTGTTGCCGAAAAATTGTTGGATCAGTTTTTCAACCACAGCGGCAGTGCCATCGGGCGAATTATCATCCACAACCAAAATGTGCACTTTCATGTGTGCCGACAGGTGGTCAAACACCGATCGAATCATGTAAGCAATATTTTCGGATTCATTGTAGGTTGGTATGACGATGAGGGTTCTCAGTGAGTCCATTTTCTTTGATCAATACCTTCCTAGGCGCCACGAAATAGGCCGCATTTCAATCTTAGTTTAAAATACGAGGTGATTAGGCTGAAGACGATTAGACTGATAAGCACCTAACAGCCAAATCGACTTCAGCCTAACAGTCTATTAATCATTCTGATCACACTATGTTCACAATAGCGTCAATTGTTATCGTAAGTTGCTAGCGCTTTTCCATCCGAATATCGCCATTTTCCGGCGGCTGCCAGGGGATACCGCCTTTGAAGCCGAATGCGCGGTAAAGATAATATTCACGTACCGGAGGTTCTTTAGAGCGATCGATTCCGGGCAGACCGGTGCGGCGTATTTCAACGCGTTCCGGCGGCATCACCGTGGTAAATATCTGTTTTAACCGGCGTGTGTTGCGGCTGCGGGCCGTGCATATCCCCACGGCATCCCACCCTTTTAGATCATCATCCTGCCACCAATATTCATAGGCATTGGGTCGCCGCCAGCGGTTGATGGAAACGGTTTGGGGGCGACCCGGCATATAAAAGGCCAGTTCGCTGGCCAACTGATAGCTTTGGCTAAAAATAAACGT
>Ga0180435_10000358_pt1 | contig 47494 bp, 40 predicted proteins | sample SS_ome_3_FD_132467 | JGI IMG/M metagenome (GOLD analysis project Ga0180435, IMG submission 132467) | Hypersaline lake sediment archaeal communities from the Salton Sea, California, USA - SS_3_S_1 metaG | ecosystem: Environmental > Aquatic > Non-marine Saline and Alkaline > Hypersaline >... | reverse complement strand
CACGACGATTCCGGCGTCAGGCGAAGGCTATGAGGGACTCGATCGCTACTACGACCTCGAACGCCGCACCAATATGCTGGAAGGCGGCTGGACGGGACTGGTCCCGTATATTGATATTCTCGGCACCGGCTCGCCGGTTGTCTTTACCAACGAAGCGCCGTCCGGTCGTATGTTCTACCGCGGCAAAGTTCGGCTCCAGGCGGACGGACCGTGAGGGCAGGTCCGAGCCGCTCATAGAGCGGCTGCTACAACTTTGGCGTCAGCGGTTCTCCCCTCTGGCACTGTCGCCCCTCCACTGTGGCATCGGCTCTACGAGCCGATCTGCGCCTGCACTGCCCGCGCCACCTCACCTCCGCTCGGCTCAGGCTACGACCGAGCCGCTCATAGAGCGGGATCCTTTCGCTCAGAACGCGTTTCCGATAGTATGGGTGCGCAGACCGGTCAAAGTCAGCAGATCGACCTTGCAACCAAGGCAATCCTCGAACCGGTGCAGCAGACCGCAAAATCGCTTGGCCGGACGATCGTCGGGGTCACAAAACTCCGCCAGCAGGTCAATGTCGCTGCCTTCACTTGCGGCGCCCCTGGCGACCGACCCGAACGCATCGAGGCGCTTGACCCTGAAATCCTGACACGCCGGATCCGCCGCACTCCTGATATCTTCGAGCCTCATGGTCTGATAATGCACCCCAATGATGTTTCCATCACCCCTGAATCCGAACGAATTTGGCAATTCGCATTATGGCATTGCCTCAAGCCGTTCTGTCATTCCGAGCGGAGCGAGGAATCTCCAAATCACCGGAAGAACTGGAGATGCAGACTTCTACTTGCCCTTACGATGCATTCGCTTCCTGAGACTGCTCGGGCTTTCGCCTTTCACGCGTTTGAAGAAACGGGAAAATGTGAAAGGATCGGGAAAGCCCATCCTGTCCGCGACCTGGCTTACGTTCGGTTCTTCGATCGGGCAATACTCCTGAGACGTGCTCGGCGAGGTGTTCTCCACCATCGTCGAGAAGAAGTATCCTTTTGATGTGCCGATCGTGAAATAGGTTTCGGGTTTCAGAGTCTCAAACGGCAAGTTCTGTGCGTCTTGCGTGGAAGATGGCAAGAGCGTACGATCTCGAAGGTAACGTGCTTGTCGCGAGTATTGTCAACACAGATCAGAAGAAAGCTTGGATGCCGGTTTGATTCATCGCCGCCGTGAATGTATTGTCTGGGGCGTTTGAGAAGAAGGGGAGCGAAGTTTTGGGTATACCAAAGAAACGAAAATGCGCCGCCCGCTGCAACGCGGGCATCAGGATCGTTGAGCAGGATGTTCCCGAGCTTGTGCCGGGAACGATCGCCATTGACGTCAAAGCGTCCCTCGTAAGCCCGGGCACGGAGTTGGGCGGCGGCTGGCACGCGCTGGCGGCGGCGCGTGACGCGGGCGCCGGTCAGGACGAACTGCGCCCGATCGGCTATTCCAATGCCGGGGTCGTGATTGCCGCCGGTGAAGACGTTACACGGCACAAGCCGGGCGACCGGGTTGCCTGCATCGGCGCCGGATATGCCATGCACGCGACAACCGCGATCATCCCCGTGAATCTCTCCGTCACTCTGCCGGATTCGGTAACATTTGCCCAGGGTTCGTACGCGATGCTCTCGGCCACGGCCATGCACGCCATCCGGCGCGGGGAAACGAGGCTGGGCGAGCGGGTGGCGGTGGTCGGACTGGGCCTGGTGGGGCAGCTCAGCGCGCAACTTTCCAGGCTCTGCGGGGCGTACGTAATCGGCTGGGACGTCATCCCGCTGCGTCTGAAGATCGCCGAGAGCTGGGGGATCGATGCGGCGGTCAACCCGGGCGCCGAGGACGCCGTGGCGAAGACGCGCGCCTGGACGAACGGATACGGGCTGGATCATGCTATACTGGCAACCAGCGGCAACGGCGACGAGGCAGTGCCGCGGGTGTTGGACTCAATGAAGATATCTCCGGACGGGCATCCCGAAGGTATCGTGGTGGTGGTCGGCGGCACGAGTTTTCGATATAACGCCGGCATGACCAACATCGACGTACGCAGGGCCTCGCGCACGGGGCCGGGCTACCACGACGAAAACTGGGAGCTTGGCGCCGACTATCCGCCGGTCTTCATGCGCTGGTCGACTCAGACCAACCTGGCCTTGTGCATGCAACTGATCGCCGAGGGCCGCCTGAACGTCGATTGCCTGACAACGCACAGGATCCCACTGGGGCAGGCCGAGGAAGCGATCGACAAGGCCCTGAACACCCCCGACGAAATGCTGGGCGTTGTGTTTGAGATGTGAGGCAAAGCAATGAAACTGACAGTATTCACCAAGCCCTGGCCTGCCATGCCGCTGCCGGAGTTGGCGGAGTTCGTGAAAGGGCTGGGATTTGAGGGGATCGAGCTGCCGGTCAGGCCGGGCTACCAGGTTCCGCCGGAGCACGTAAGCCAGAAGCTGCCCGAAGCGGTGCGCGTGTTTGCCGACCACGGACTGTGCGTTCACAGCATCGCCGGGCCCATCGACGAACCGGCAATCGCGGCGTGCGGCGAGGCCGGGGTGCCGATCATACGGATCATGCCGGAAATCCCCGAGGGCGACAACTACCTGGAAGCGGTTGCCGCCCACCAGCGGAGATGGGATGCGCTCCTGCCTCTCCTGCAAGAACACGGCGTGGCTATCGGCGCGCAGAACCACTGCAACCGCTGGGTAGCCAATGCCATGGAATTGCGGCATTGCGTCGGCAAGTACGACCCAAAACTGGTCTGCGCGGTATGGGATGCCGGCCACAGCGGGCTGCTAGGTGAGATGCTGGATCACGCACTGGACATCGTGGCCTCGCACCTGCGCATCGTGAACCTAAAAAACGCCGCCTGGCACAACGCAGCCGACCCGGACGCCGGGGTCGCTCAATGGCGGATACGGTGGGTGACCGGCCGCGAAGGCATGACAAACTGGGAGACACTCTTCCGCGAGCTGCGCAAGCGCAAGTACGAGGGCCCCATATGCTTCAGCGCCGAGTACAGCGACCACGACGCGGTCAACCGGCTCATCGCGGAAGATATTCGCTTTGCGAAGGAAGCGCTTGGCGGGATCTGAGAACCTGTGATGCAAAAGGGCTATCCCTTGGAGCGGAATTCCGCCTGCATGTTGTACTATTAGTTTGTCATGCCGAGCGAAGTCGAGGCATCTCTATTGTGGGGGATGAGACGACGAAGTGAAGGAGTACTTTGTCTACATGGTGACGAACAAGAGTCTCACGACGCTGTGCAGGAGGTACACCAGCTAAGGGGATAGCCCAAAAAGGTCATGCTCTTCATGGCGAACGGTTACCGATGTGCCGGCGATGATAAGAAGGGAAATGCAGATTACGGCGCACAGCTCATGTGGCCTTCGGCTTGATTTTCCCGCTGAGAAGATCTTCAAGCACGGCGCCGACACCCAACTGCTCAGCCCACTCCCGCATGTAGGGAATGTCCATCTCGTCGCCCTGTACCGCAACCACGCCCGCGGCGTCGCCAAGCTGGCGTTCCGAAGGGCTGATGCCGTTCCAGTGCAGTTTGTGAAGAACGACATCCTCGGCTGTGCAGATTCGGGCAAGCTGGCCGAACAATTCCGTCGTGATCCGTCTTTCGAACATGTTCTTTTCGAACGGTCTCGGCTGAAGCAGCCAGAAGTCCACTTTAAGCGCCGAGCGTGTGTCGATCGCATTGAACATGTGGGGGGGGCTGAACCCGGCCCGTATCGCAGGTTCGTCAAGGTAGAAGTCTCCGGAGAATGCCTTCAGCAGGCGCCCTATGGCGTCTTCCGGGAGCTGCACAACAAAATCCAGGTCATGGGTCGTGCGCGGAATACCCCAGTAGTTGCTGACCATCGAGCCGGTCAGCATGTAGCTTATGTCGGCGCGGTTGAGGCGGCTCAGGCAGTCAACCAACAAGTCCTTTTCGGTCATGTCGATCGCACCAGTTCAAGTCGCTTGCGTAGCAACCGCTCGACGGCGGCCGCATCCGCGTCCGGATGCCGCGCCCGGATGCCGGAACGTGCGAGGTCACAGGCAAGTTCGTGCAGATCCAATGCGATCGAAAGTCGCTGTTCACCGGTCATGCTCCGATAACGCAGTACCTGGTAGGCTATGGCATCGCCGGGTTGCATAGACCGAGAATACCAAGTCGATAGCAGATCACAATTGAAATGATCATTGGATTTGAGTGTTGGATATGAGGTGTTGAGAGGGCACAATAGTCAATGGTCGCACCCGCTGAGCGATTATGAATAGGGAGGTGGGAGCGTGCACGGAAAGGTCCATTGAATGAAGAACTACACAGTTACCCGGCTTGACGAGGTAGATGCCGTGAAGTGCCCTTGCGGGTATTCGCGTCGTGCGTTTGTCAGTCCCGACAATCCCGTCGCAACGCTCCACATGGTGGATATCACCGAGGACGCCAGAGTACATTACCACAAGAAGCTGACGGAGATTTACCTGATTTTGGAGGGATCCGGATACATGGAGCTGGACGGCGAAAAGGTGCCGGTAGAACCCCTGACCGCCGTCTTCATCAAGCCCGGCTGCCGCCACCGCGCCGTCGGCAAGATGCGGATCGCGAATGTGCCGATCCCGGCTTTCGACCCGGAGGATGAGTGGTTCGACTGACGGGGGGCGCGGCTAAAGTTGCGGTGCATCGTTGCGAAAAGGTATAGCAAAGAAATGAGCGTTGTCATTCCGAGCGAAGTCGAGGAATCTCGGGTTGCTCGACGACGTAGAGATCCCTTAGACAGGCTCTGGGCAGGCTCCTCGGCAATCTGGGGATGACAGATTGAAGCAGGTTCGACGATGAGTAGACCGGTGCGCATAACGCTGGCTCGGCTGGTTGAGCCGTTCAAGGGCGAAGAAGGAGCGCGCTTCTCCGGAACGCTGTATGCCATGTGCCGGTGCGTCGACATGGCGTCCGCAAGCGGAGCGCGGATCGTGGTGTTTCCGGAAATCTGCGTCTACCTGGGAGCGGAGAAACCATGGCAGTTCGAGGCCCTGAACGGGCCCACGGTGACGGCCATGGCCGCCAAGGCCCGCGAACACGGGATCTACGTCGGACTGCCGGTACCGACGCTCGAGGATGGGATCCGCTACAACAGCGTGGTCCTGCTCGATCGCGCAGGCGATGTCGCGGGCATCTACCACAAGAACGTCCCAACGCACGGGGAACTGGATGTCGGCATTCGGCCCGGGACAGAGACCCCCGTATTCGACACCGACTTCGGCCGGATCGGATTCTCAATCTGTTTCGACCTGAACTACTGGGAAGTCGGCGCGCGCCTGGCGGAAAAGAAACCCGAGCTGGTGATCTGGGCGAGCATGTGGCCGGGCAGGCGCTTCCTGGCAAAGTGGTCGATTGAATTCGGCTTCCAGATGGCGGCGGCCTCGCCCTGGGGAGCGTTGCAATGCGTGGATGTCTGCGGTCATGACGTCGAGCCGGTACGGCACGAGCGGCAGGATCCCTCCGAGTGCTTCACATTCGATCTCGACCTCGACATGCGGCTGCTGCACCACGACGGAAACAAGGCGAAGATGCCCGAAGTCGAGCGGAAGTACCCGGGGGATAGGATCATCCAGGAGTACTTCGCGGAAGAATGTCTGCTCGCTTTCGGGTCGGCCATGGAGGACAAGTCCGCGGACGACCTGATCCGCGAGTTCGGGCTCGAGCTGATGACCGACTACCTGGCGCGTGTCCGGCGTGACCGGCAGCGGGCGCTTGACGGGGCGTATCCTGTGAAGGGGTAGTGTCTTGAGTTTGAATCAGCCCTTGTTTTTGGCCTAGTGTGGAGTCCGACAAATACGCAGAAACAACACTCTGTCATCCCGAGCGAAGCGATGGATCTCCGCTTGCGGGTAGGGCACGAGATTCCTCGCTCCGCTCGGAATGACAAGGTTTTGGGGCTCGTTTTAACGCTATTGACAGACACCACACTAGCGACCATTCGAAGAGAACCGTTAAGAGAGGGGGTCTTAAACGAACTGCTTGATCGATCAGACTGGGACGCAAATGATGATGCCCGATATGTTGCGGATACCAACACTGAACCCGCAAGCGGCAGAAAGGGTTCTGCATGCAGAATGCATCTAGAGATCGCGGAGCGCACTACGGCGGCGAGGCTCCCGGCCAGCGCACCAATGCTGTGCGTTGGCTCCAGAAGAAGGTATGCGAAAAGACCCGCGCATTGCCGCGCGACTTCGCCTCGCGGGACGAATGGGAGGCGTTCCGGAAGAAGATCCGCGCCGAGCTGCCGCGGGTGATCGGCCTGCCGGCTTTTCCGGAGTTGAAGCCGGGCTACCTGCGCGGGCGCTTCCGGGTGGGAGATGACGTGGTCTGCGAGCGCGTGGATGTATACATTAGTGACTGGTGGCCGGTCAGCGGCCTGGACGATATAGAGTCGTTCACGCGCAGGATCTACCGTCTCTACGATGCGGAGGACAAGCTGGATTTCCGCGCCGAGGTGCACGAGCACGCGATCACCGGACCATTCGCCGACGGCCTGGAAACGTTTCTTTGCAGGCATGTTTCGTGACGTGAGGGGCCGCGCGAACTGCCGCAGGTCGGCATTAACACAGGCGGAGGACAGCATGAGGGTACAGGTTTCTCTTTCGGTCTACGAGCATGCCGCGCGTTTTGTGGGCAGATCGCCCTGGGAAGTGTCGCGCGACGGGGAACTGCTCATGGCCGCCCACAAGGCGGCCTACAAGCGTTACCGGCACACGCCGGTGGTTGTGGGCATCGACATCTACAACCTGGAGGCCGAGGCTTACGGCTGCACAATCGAGCGCCCTGACGGCAACGGCATTCCCGCGGTCACGGAGCACATCTGCGCCGCGCCGGCGGACATTGCGAATCTGCCGCCCATCGACGCACGGAGTTCCGGCCGGTTCCCGATGGTCATCGAGGCCGCCGTCCGCATCAAGCAGGCGCTCCCGGAGGCGGATATCCGCGTGCCTTTGAGCGGGCCGTTTTCAATTGCCTCGAGCCTTCTCGGGCTCAACGCTCTGCTGACCGCCGTCATCCTGGATACTTCAGCTCTGCGCGACGCCCTATGCCGACTTTCTGACGGTCAGGTCCGCCTGGCGGATTCGATCCGACGGGCCGGGCTGAACGTTGCCTTCTTCGAATCCGCGGCCGCTCCCCCGCTGCTCTCGCCCTGCCACTTCCGGGAAGTCGAGTTGCCGGCGCTGAAGCGCGCGATTCGCGGCGTCAGCGAGATCCTGGGCCAGGCTGTCCCGTGCATCATCGGCGGCGACACCGCGCCCATTCTTGACGACCTGATGCAGACCGGAACCGCCTTTGTGATCTGCCCATCGGAAACCGACCGCACCGCCTTCATGGCCGGAATGCGCGCCTATCCCGAGGTGCGAGTGAGAGTCAACCTTTCGCCCGAGATCTACAGCCGCGGCACCCGCCGCGACATACAGTCCGAGATCGATTCGGTCGTTCCCCTCGCCGCCGGCCGCGAGGAGCTGCTGCTCGGCACCGGTGCGATTCCTTACGAAACTCCTGTTGAAAATATCCTCTTTATCCTCGATTATGCCCGCCGTCTCAACGGCCCGCCGCAAACGGCGATCTGAGCGCGGAGGCAAACAGGCACCTAATAAAACGGAAAGAACATACTGTGAGAGCAAACGTTACGGACAGATATTACCGCACGTTCACTTACCAGAAGGCCGACCGCGTGCCGGATGTCGAGTTCGGCTACTGGCCCCAGACCCTGCGCCGCTGGCTCAAGGAAGGCATGGACCTCAATCTTACACGCGACGAAACGAAGCATATGTTCAACGCCAGGGTCAACAGCTTCTTCGGTTTCGACGAGCCCCACGAACACAAGCTCGGCTTGAAGGTACAGATGAATCCTCGCTTCGAAGAGGAGGTGATCGAGCGGCGGCCGCACTCGACGATTGTCCGCGACGCTTCCGGCTGTACCGCCGAAAGGTTTCTCAGCAATCAGGAGGAAAGCTCGATCCCCCACTTTATCGACTTCCCGATCAAGACACCCGACGACTGGGCGGCGATGAAAGAGGAGCGTTACCGCATCGACGACCCGGCGCGGGACTGGAACGAGAAAGAGTGGGCGGAGCTCCGCTCCGCCGTCGGCGAAGGCAAGATGATCAGCATGATCTGCCCCGGTCCCTACGGAATGTTGCGCAACTGGATGGGCTTCGAGAACCTCTCGATCGCTTTCTACGAATACCCGGAGATGATTCACGACATGGTCGATCACATCACGGAGATGTCGGTCCGGCAACTGCGCGGCATCCCGCCGGACATACCCGTGGACCACAGCACATGGTGGGAGGATATGGCCAGCAAGAACGGGCCTTTCGTCGGACCGGCCATGTTCCGCGAGTTTCTGCAGCCGCAGTATCGAAGGATCCAGGACGAGTTGAAGAAGCGAGGCTGCTGCCTCGGCATCGTCGACTGCGACGGCAACCCGCACGACATCGTGGCCAACTGGCTGGAAGAGGGAGTGAACATCATGTTCCCGCTGGAGGTGCAGGCCGGCGTCGACATTTATGCGTGGCGCCGGGAGTTCGGCAGGGAGCTGAGGCTCAAGGGCGGCATTGCCAAGCAACCCCTCGTCGAAGGCGGTTCCGCCATCGACGTGGAGCTCGAAAGGATCAGGCCCATGCTGGAAGAGGGCGGCTACGTCCCGCACCTCGACCACCTGGTTCCGCCCGACGTTCCGTACGACAACTACCGCCGCTACCTGGAGAAAAAGCGCGAACTGATCGGCAAGGAGCCATAAGCGACGAACCTGTCTTTACTCGCTGCGCAGCGCCGCAATCAGTCCGCCTCGCAAGGCGGCGACCGAGGCCAGAACAATCCAGGCCATGCCAATCACCGGCATAACCGCGACAGGAACTATCAGCCCCGCCGCAGAGACATCGGCCTCCGGTGCGGCCAGCGCCGGCGCAACCGCCAGCAAAGACGATACCGTGCCGCATGCCAGCCCCGCAAGCAGCAGCAGCGCATGCTCCATCGCAATGAGCAGCTTGACCGCCGAGCGGCCGAACCCAACCGCGCGGAGCATGGCCAGTTCCCGCCTGCGCTCGTCGACATTGCGGAAAACTACAATGCCGAGCCCCAGGCTTCCGAGCGCCAGGCCCAGGCCGCCCAGTATCTGGAAGATTGCCAGGTACATGTTCTCCACCGCGCCGAACGACGCAAGCTTGCGCGTCGTCGGGGTCACTTCAACCCCCCAGTCGCGCATTCGCCTCGTCAATTCCCCGGCTAACTCGCCTCCCGCCTGCGGAGCGTCCACCAAAAACACGCGATAGCCCGATTCGTCGGGAAAGTGCCTGACAAAGGCTTTCTCCGATATCACGACGTGCCCCTGCAGCACCGAGTTCGCGAGTCCCGCGCGGAGCTTCAACTTCAGCGGTTTACCTCGTCCGTCGGTAGTTTCAAGCGTATCTCCGACCGACTTTCCCAGCCCCCACACGATAACGGTCTGGTCGGCAATGGCGGGCACGCTTCCGTCCGGCATGTCTCTGTCCAGCACCGCCCACGGGTGATCGGGGTCGACGTTATCGCCCAACGCGGCCGCCGTGAATGCGCCCCGGCGGTCAAGTTCACGCGGGTCGACACCGAGCACCGGCGGTGAGGCAACCCGGTTGAGATTCAGGCAGCTCGCGTCGTCGCCCTCTCTCAAGCGCATGCGCACAAAGGAAAACACCGGCCGCGCCTCCGTCGATTCCGCGCCGTGCCGATCCCACTCCATCTCGTTCGGATCAACCTGAACCGGCAATGCTGACTTCGCGAAGAACGCGAAGCCTCCCGTTCCGGATGCCCTGTCACGGAAATCGGCGGATGCGCCGTACCTGTTGGCTCCGACGGCCAGCACAAGAAACACACCGGCGCCCAGCACGCCCACGGTTGTGAGACTGCGGAGCGGGCGACGCGCGACGCTTCGAGCGGCGAGGCAGATCCACTTCAAGCGGCGGTCTGAGGCGGAACCTGCCGCTATTTCAATGAACGCCCTGCATAAAGCCACGCTGCCTATCAATGCCGCCGCTCCGGCGGCAAAGAATGCGCCGGCGGCTTCCCTGCCGCGACCCGGCCCGGCGACCAAGGCAATTGCCGCCGCGCCGCCCAGACCCGCCGCGGCGAGCCACGCGCTCCACCGCCGGCCGGCGGGCCGCGGCTTTCCGTAATCTGCGCGCTGAACCGCCGTGATCGGCGCAGCCGACATGCGGCGCAACGCAATCCACATGGCCGTTACGGCAGCCAGACTTCCCCCTGCCCATCCCACTACAATTGTCGAAGGCAGCAGATGAGGATAAAGCTGCGCCGTTCCGACCACGTCCCGCCATATCGTGCGCAAACAGTGAACCAGAAGATGATTGTATCCCACGCCCGCAACCGCTCCGAAGAGCGACCCGACGGTTGCCAACAACCCGCCTTCGGCCAGTCTCAGCCAACGCACCCGGCCGACGCCGAAACCCAACGCCAGCAGCAGCCCGGTCTCTTCGGCCCGTCTCTCGATGCTGAAACTGAAGAGCAGCCCCGTCAACATCAGTGCCGCCGCGATAAGGAAGAAGCTGAGCCCGAGAAAAAGCTGTCCGAAATCGACCCCCCCCCGGCCGGCTTGTATGCCTTCCCGTCTGACCGGCCCGACACTGATGCCGACATCTTGCGGCCTCAATCCGCCCATGATCTTCACGGCAAGGTCCGCGGCGCTGCCGGCGTCCGGCGGAAACCTTAAGGCGGTATGTGAACCGAAGCGATTGCTCCACATTTCACGCGCCGCCTCGAGCGTTACGAAGGCCTTCGGCGTGCCGCGGTACTTGTCCCAGTACTTCTCGTCCTTGTCGCGGATCCTGCTCAGATCGATCGTGACACCGGGATCCCAGTCGCGGCAACCGTCCGCGTCGCTCAGACCGGGAAACATGGGCATCAGCGAAGGGTCGGCCGCCGCGCCCTCGATCGGCGTGACGGACCTGACGCGAAAATCGCGGCTGACCTCGCGCAGCCCGCTCATCAAAAGCGAATCCATGACATAGTAGCGCAGCGTCACGCCGTCACCGGCGCCGACACCGATGTCGTCCGCGACCCAGTCATTCAGAATTATCTCGTCATCGGCCATGTCCGCAGCTACCAGCGGTTCTCCCGAAGCGGACACAAAGGAGTAAGGCGTGCTCTTTCCTGCGGAGTCTATCGCGTTCACAAAGTAGGTGAAGACCGGCCTGGCGGCCGGCACGCCCGAAACAGCCGCCGCGACTACGGCATCGTCGATAAAGACGCGTTCCGATCGAAGCTCGCGCTCCCCCGTCTTGAGCGTTTCGATGCTCAGCCCGGCATCGGACAGCGTCCAGTTGCGACTGATTGCCTCGGCAACGTCGCTCTGCTCGAGTCCGCCCGCGTCTTCGACCAGTATCAGATTGAACCGGTTACCGATATCCGCTGCCCGCGACAGCTCGGCCGCCGACACAAAAGCGTTCATGGGCGGAATCTGCTCCGCCCGCAGGCTGAGATTGCCGAATTCCTCAGCCAACAGAATCCTCGATATTTCAAGGCGCAGAGCGGTTCGGCGGTCGGCGTCCCGCGAGAGCGGGGCATCTCCCGGCAGTCTGCCGGGAATCTCGATCCGCAATACGATGGTGTCCCCCACCCCCGCGTCCAACTGTCCGGCCAGCCGCGCGTTGATCCACACGCGGCCCGGCTCGATGCCGCCCGGAGGAGAAGTCCCGGGGCCAAGCCTCCACAGGCTCGCGTCCGCTCCGAGAACCTGGACGTCATTGGCGGCGGCGCGGCCGTCCGGCCGTGCCGCAAATCCCTTGAGCCGCAGCAACGGAGAAGCGGCGACGCCGAGATCGCGCCCGACCCTGGCGGCAAGTTCCGCCGTGAAAAGCCTTTCGCCGGCCGAAACCGCACAACCGGTCCGCCCCAACCGATCAAGGGTCAGCCGAACCAGGCTGTATCGCACGGAATCGCCCACCATCAAAGCGCCCGTGAGAATTGCGGCGCCGAGCGCCGCTCCCGCGAAAACGCCGGCGTTGTCGCCGCGGTAGAAACCCAAGCTCCTCAGGATTAGCCGGCGCAAGGTCATGATTCTACCTGCAGAACGCCGTCGCTCAGAACAAGACGCCGCTCCATGCATTCGGCCACGGCGGGCGAATGTGTCACGACCACGATGGCAACATGCATTTCGCTATTCAGCTCCGCAAGGAGCTTTATGAGACCGTCCGACGCCGCGCGATCCAAAGACCCCGTGGGCTCGTCCGCCAACAGCAGGGCCGGACGGTTTATCAGGGCGCGTACCACGGCCACCCGCTGCCGCTCCCCCCCGGACAGGCTCGCGGGCCGGAAATCCCTGCGGTCCGTCAGACCGACTCGATCCAGCAGATCCTCCGCCCTCGCGGCGGCGGAATCGCGTTCGGCCGCTATCCCTCCCGCGAGCGTCGGTACCAGGACGTTCTCCAATACAGTGCACTGGGGCAGCAGATGATGAAGCTGGAATACAAATCCGAGCTCGCGGGACCGGATACGGGCAAGATCCCTGTCCGACAGATCGGCGAGGTCTCTACCGCCCAACATCACCTTTCCCCCGGTCGGCCGGTCAAGGGCGCCGGCTATGTTCAGCAGCGTACTCTTGCCCGAGCCGGACGGACCGGTTATCGCAGCGGACTGCCCTCTCGCAACCGTGAGGTCGACGCCCTTCAACACCGGCACTTCAGATCCGTCGGGACCGATGTACGACTTCTCGAGGTGTTCCAAACGCAGCAGTGCTTCATTTTGCATTTGCTTCTCCAAACCTACGCACCCGCTTGGTCTAGTGCAGCCGCATAGACTTTCAGCATGTTATCAACCATTCTTTCGATTGTAAAATCGCGCAGCACCGCTTGCCTTCCGCGTTTCCCGAGCTCGGCGCGGCGGTCCGGATCTTTGAGCAGCGATGTCAGCGCCCGGGCCAGCGCCGGCGGGTCGTTCGGTTCGTACAACATGCCGCCGCCCGCAGCCTCGACCACCTCAGGAAAAGCACCCGTTCTCGGCTGTACTACGGGAACCCCGCAGGCCATGGCCTCAATCTGGAACATGCCGAAGGCTTCTCCGCGCACGGCCGGAACTGAAAGAAGCGTCAACGAACGCAGGAAATCAATTCGCCGGTCGCGTTCGAATTCATCAACAAAGTCCACATCTGCCAGGAGACCGCAGGCCGCAAGCCTGCGCCGCAGGCTCCGCAGGAATCGTGTGTCGTCCCCTGTCCGGCCTCCCGTGATCCGCAGTTTCAACGGCGCGAATGCCGGATCCTGCTTCAGAAGCATAAAGGCCTCCGCCAGTATGCCCAGTCCCAGCGCTTCGCTCTGCCGGGAGAGGTAGCCGATTGCCGGCGGTTGCACATCCACCGGAGCCGGTTCGTACGCTCGCGTGTCCAGACCGAGATGGACGACGTGCAGACTGTCCGCCGGCAACTCAAGACGGTCTCGCATGGTGCCGGCATAGTGCCGGCTCACCGCCGCGAACACGTCGACGTCGCGCGCGCGTTCGGCCATGGCCGACCACACCTGCTCGCGGTAACCCGTACGCATGGTGTCGACCCAGGTATCTTCGTCCTGCAGCGAACACACTATCGGCGCCTTTGCCGCGTGACGTACGCCGCGCGCCAGTCCCAGCAGCAGCGCGTTGGAGAGATGGACCACGTCCGGCCGCCCTTCGGCCGCAAGCCACTCTTCAAGACGCGCCAGGTCGCCGGATTGCCGTCCAGACTCTCCTCTCAGCATGGATAGAGTCATCTCCTCCAGTCCGCCGGCGCGCGTGGACCCGGCCATGCGGGCGGCCAACTTCAGCACCGGCAGTGAATCCAGAACGCGCCCCAGCCCGCGCGGCAGTCTGCGCAGGGGTGGACAGATCTGCTCGAGATAGATTCTCACGGCGCCGTAGAATACCGGCCCTTCCCGGCCGATCACGGCGCCGTCGGCCGTAAGGGGCAGGTACATCGGCACGATTACCGCGTCGTGTCCCCGCGCCCGCAGCGCCTTGACGAGCTCGATGTCGCGAATGCAGTTCTCGCAATAGAACGATCCGCCCGATCCCGGAGTTATATAGACGATCTTCACGGCAACCCTGAAAACGCGTAAACCACCCCGTCCTCCGCGCCGACGATCACGCAGCCGGCCGCAACGGCCGGCGACCCGCTTATCACCTCTCCAATATCGTAGGACCACAGAACCGAACCGTCGGCCAGGGATAGCAGGTATAGCCTGCCATCGCCGGATCCCGCCACCACCCTCTCTCCGCAGATGACGGGCGAAGCGTCTACGTCCCCGCCCGTTCGAAAAGTCCAGACGGCCTTGCCGTTCCCGCTTGCCAAGCAATGCACGGCGCGGTCGCGCGAGCCGGCAACGATGTGCTCGCGCGAAACGGCGGGCGATGAAAGGAAAGGTGAGCCGCCGTCGTCGCCGCCATAGCGCCACGCGGTTTCGCGCTTTTCCATGTCTACGCAGAGCAGGCTGCCCGCGTAGTTCCCGACAAAAGCGCGGCCGCCGGCGACCGCCGCCGATCCGGCTATATACGAACCGGTATCGACCGCGGCAATTTCCCTGCCGTCCGGGGCCGACACCAGGTGCAGCTTTGCATCGCATCCGCCGAAGACCACAAGATCCCCGGAGACCGCCGGTGCGCCGTTGATAAAGCTCTCGCTTTCGAACTGCCACACCGGCAAACCCGTTTGCAAACGCACGCAGTGGATGCGGTTATCGTAGCTTCCGACAACAACTCGCGGCTCCCCCTCATCTGTCCGGTACCAGTTCGCCGATCCCGCTATCCTGGCGCCGGTCTTGTAGCTCCACTTCTGCTTTCCGCTGCAGATGTCCAACGCATACAAAGCACCGCTTTCGCTGCCGACTATCACATATCCGTCGGCCAGCAGCGGGGAAGCCTCGACCGGACCGCCCGTCTCGAAGGACCACGCCTTGCGGCCGTCCTTGAGGACCAGCGCGTAGAGATTGCCGTCGTCGGACCCCACAAATACCCGTCCGCCGCCGACCACCGCGGACGAGCGCACCGCCCCACCCGTGCGGAAAAACCATTTCAACACAAGATTCGTCGACACGCTTCCCGCAGCGGCGCCGCTCAACGCCTGGTCGCCCCTGAATATGGGCCAATCATATTGTGCTGCCCGGTCTCCGGCCCTGCCGGCCGGTCCCGCCATGCCCGGCAGGACATACAAACCGACAATCGCGCAGACACACTGTGTCATCTTCATGTTCAACCCGCCTCCTCATACCAGGCCAGTGCGCCGGTCGGGCATGCGTCGACGCATTGCGCCGCGGTCGCGTGCAAGGCTTCCTCCAGCGGCGCATCGAAAGGCGTCCCCACGCGGATATCGAAGCCGCGTCCGATGAAAGTTAACCCTAGCGGCTCCCCCGCCTTTTCGGTAATTCTGACGCATCTGCCGCAGCGAATGCACTTACCCGGTTCGAATACAACGCCGTGACCGCGGCCAAAACGTTTGAACGGCGGCCGCGCGCAATTCTCCGCGCGCACCTGGCGCGCATCGTACTTCTCCGCGCAGCTCCGCAGAAGGCAATCGCCGCGCGCCCGGCAATCGCAGTGCAGGCAGCGCGCGGCTTCACGCCGCGCTTCCGCTGCCGAATAACCGCCATCGCCGTCTTCAACCGCCGCGACCCGGCCGCCCTGTCCGGCGTCCGACGCGTACTCCCGGAGTTCGTCCGGGTCAAGCCGGCCGATACGCGAATTGAAACGAACTTGCCCGCCGGCCGCCGCATCCCCCCCCGCCAGGTACCGGCCGGCCGCCTCGGCCACCAAGCGTCCGTCGGCGGCCGCGCGAACGGCCAGACGGGTCGGCGTCACGGCCGCACCGCCGGCGAAGACGCCTTCGACACCGGTCGTGAAAGCCGTTTTTTCGGCCCTGATGCCGCGCTCGCTTGCGCTCAATCCAAGTCGGCCCGCAAAGTCCGGACCGGTCTCGCCGACGGCAAGAATCACCGCGTCAAACTTCCTCCTGAGTCTCCGGAATTGCGCCGCATCGCCGATACGGTGTTTCATGCGGTACAGAACGCCCAGCTCCCCGATCCCAGCGATCTCGGCGTCGAGCACTTCGCGCGGCAGACGCGCCGGGTCGACGCCGTAGCGCAGCATGCCGCCGGGCAGATCCCGCTCGTCGAAGACCGTGCAATCGTGCCCCTGCAGACGCAAGTAGTACGCGGCGGCCAATCCGGCGGGACCGGCGCCCACTACGGCAACCCTCCGCCCCGATGCAATGGACCGGACCGGGTGCGCGCGCGGCGGTTCCGCCAAATCAAGGTCCGCCACAAAGCGTTTCAGCAGGCATATCGAAACTGCCTCGTCGACTTCGCGTCTGCGGCAGACTTTCTCACAGGGGGCCGGGCAGATGCGTCCCAGCACCGCGGGAAGCGCGATGTGGCGCTTGACCGTCAGGACGGCACCCTTGAGATCGCCTGCCGCAATCTGCCGGATCATCCGCGGTATATCCATCCGCGCCGGGCAGCCAAGCCGGCAGGGCCCCTCGCAATCGCCCACGTGCTCGCTGAGCAGAAGTTCCAGCGCACCGCGTCGCGACTCGATCACTTCGTCGCAGCATGTGTCGATTTCCATGCCCTCGCGCACACGGACCGAACAGGCCGGCAGCATCGTTCCGGCCGCAGAATCCTTGACGAGGCAAATCATGCAGGAAGTGTGCGCCGGGTATCCGGGGAGATCGCAGAGTGCCGGAATCTCCGCGCCGACGTCGCGCGCGGCTTCCAGAACGGAGCATCGCTCGGAAGTCTCGACTTCCAGCCCGTCTATCTTGAGGCGGATCATATACTGTCCTGCGTTCTTCGCCCGCTCGCGGCAGCCGCTCGCGGAGCGTCTGCTACAGCTCGGTTTCGGACATCCCCCTGATTACCACCGCATTGGCCGGGCAAACCTGCCGGCACGTGTCGCAGCGCACACACTTCGCGTCGTCTATCTTGTGCCGTTCGTACGGGTCGGCCGGGATCGCCTCGGCCGGGCAGTTCTGCGCGCAGCGCGTGCAGCCTATGCAATCCGTCGTGATAACGTACCTGATGAGGGCCTTGCACTTGCCTGCCGGGCAGAGGCCGCGAGCGTGAGCTTCGTACTCCTCCGGAAAATGGTCCAGTGTCGACAGCACGGGATTGGGCGCCGTTCTGCCGAGCCCGCACAGGCTTCCACGCCTGACCAGCCCGGCCAGGCGGCGTAGTTCGGCGAGGTCGCGCCCGCTTCCCCGCCCTTCGCACAGGCGATCGAGAATCTCGAGCATGCGCTTGGTGCCCACGCGGCAGAAAGTGCACTTGCCGCAAGACTCCTGCTGCGTGAATGCCAGAAAATAGCGCGCCATGTCCACCATGCAATCGGTCTCGTCCAGCACAACCAGGCCGCCCGAGCCCATCATGGCGCCGACGGCGTTCAGTGATTCGTAGTCGACCGGCGTGTCCGCCAGCCGTGCGGGTACGCAGCCGCCTGACGGTCCGCCGATCTGAACGGCCTTGAAAGCCTTGCCGTCCCGGATACCTCCACCGATCTCTTCAACGATCTCGCGCAGCGTAATGCCCATCGGCACCTCGATCAATCCCCCGCGCGCGACCTTGCCGGCAAGGGCGAAAGTCTTTGTGCCGGCGCTGCCGCGCGTGCCGTGTTTTCGGAACGCTTCCGCGCCGCGGCGCAGTATCCACGGAACAAGGGCGAAGGTTTCGACGTTGTTGATCAGCGTCGGCTTACCCCACAGGCCGCACTCGGAAGGATACGGCGGTCGCACGCGCGGGTTACCGCGCCGTCCTTCGATTGCCGCTATGAGGGCGGTTTCTTCGCCGCAAACGAATGCTCCGGCGCCGACAACCACTTCCAGTCGCAGCGCGCACAGCCCGGAGTCGCGCCCGATCAGCCCGCGTTCTTCGCAACGCCGTATCGCTTCCCGCACGCGGCGCACGGCCAGCGGATATTCCCCCCGGACATAGAGGAAACCTTCCAATGCGCCGACGGCGTGAGCCGCCAGCGCCATGCCTTCGATAACCCGGAAGGGAAACGACTCGAGGATCATGCGATCCATAAACGAACCGGGATCGCCTTCGTCGCCGTTGCAGATGACGTACTTCTTCTCACCGCCGGCGCGCAGCACGTTGCGCCATTTTCGCCCGGTATCGAAACCGGCGCCGCCGCGCCCGCGTAATCCGCCGGCCTCGACAATTTCTATCACTTGCTCGCCGGACAACCCGGAAGCGGCGCGGCGCAAGGCCTCGAAATCGCCACGCCGCATGTGCTCGTCGATGTCGAGAGGTTCGACTTCCCCGCAATGTTCCGTTATCAGGTGCTCCTGGCGGCGGTATCCCGTCCTGGTATCCTCGCGCAAGTCTAACGTGTAGCGCGCCAATTGATCCGGCCAGCCGCCCGTAACCATTCGTTCCAGCAGCCGCAGTGCCGATGAAACAGCCCTGCGCAGCGGCCTGCCGGCCGCGAAGTGCCGCAGCATGATGGTTTCAACGTCCCCTTCCGTCACACGCCCATAGCGGTAACGGCGTCCGTCGTCGATGGCCGGAACCAATTCGACCAGCGGCGCTTCGTATGAAATGCCGGTGCATCCGACGCCGCGGACCGTTACCGGCAGGCGCAGCCTTCTGGCTTCGTCGCGCATGGTATTGTAAACGGCAAGCGATCCGGCCGCGGCACAGCTCGAGCACAGGCAGATCCGCGCTTCACCGGCGCCGGGCCGCTTCTCCTGCCTCGCCGGCGTCTCTTCCCGCGCGGCGACCTGCGCCGCCAGGTAGTCGCGCAGAACGTCCGGTACCCTGCGCGGTGTAAGGTAGCCGTAGGTGAGTTCACCGATCTGGACCGCCGGTGCAAGCATACAGCAACCCAGGCAGGCCACTTTCTCCACCGTGAAGATTCGATCTTTGTCGGTGTCTTCCCCGGCGGCTATCTTCAGATGACTCTTGAAAGCTCCGAAAACCGCTTCGGCGCCCTTCACGTGGCAGGCGGTACCGACACAGACCCTGATACGATGCCGGCCCGCGGGGCGCAGCCGGAACTGCGAGTAGAACGTGGCCAGCCCCGTCAAACGCCCCGCTGGAATGCCGGTGGTTTGGCAGACCCTCCGTAAGGCCGCCTCAGGCAGGTAGTTGAATTTCTCCTGTATACGTTCCAGAATGGCGATCGCGTGCCGCGGCTCGCTTCCAACCGCTTCCACGATAGCATCGACTGCTGAAAAGTCCGCTTCCTCTCTCACTGTTTTGTCACGCAGTAGAGGTTCTTTGTGCCGCGAAGGTAAATCCGCTCACCCGCGAAGGCAGGCGTCGCGTCGGCCTTTTCTCCCAGCGGCGAGACGGCGATTTCCTCGAACACATCGGCGGCGCGAAAGACGTGCGTCACGCCCTTGCGGTCCATCAGGTAAACCTTGTCTGCGGCCACCATCGGAGAGGAATAGAAACCTTCGTCGAACTCCTTTTTCCAACGTATTTCTCCGCTTTTTGTGTCGCTGCAGGTAACCGTGCCGTAGCTGGTTGCGACAAACAGCAGGCCGCGCCAGGCAACGGGGCTTGAGACCTCCGGCAGATTGTCGTTCGATTCCCAAACGATCCGGGCCGGGTCGCCCGGCGCAATGGCCGCCAGGCTGGAATACTCGGCGCCCGCAAACAACAGCCCGTCGGACCATGCCGGCGAGGGGGCGACCTCGCCCCCCAGGCATTCAATCTTCCAGCGCTCGGTGCCGCCGTCTGCGTCGTACGCCACTACGTGCGGGTTGCCGCTGATAACCACCTGCGTCCCGCCGCCCCCGCGTACAAGTACCGGCGAAGCCCAGGACGGAAGAGTCTCGCGCTTCTGCTCCCAGATTGTATCGCCTGTCGCCGTGTTCAGCGCCAGCATTCGGCCGCCGGTATGGTCGTCGAACTGAACGTAGAGCTTGCCGGCATCTGCCAGCAGCGACGAGGCGTGACCGTAAGGGTTATCGGGAACCCCCAGGTTTTTCGCCCAGACGCGATTGCCTTCCAGGTCGAGAGCCACCAGGTCCCCCGTAGCAAAAATCGCGTATATTCTTTCGCCATCCGTCGCCGGAGTGGCCGCCGCGTAGCCGGTATCGGCGGCCACTTCGGGCGGCTCCGCCGGGGAACCCGGAATCCCGGCGGCCGCCTGGCGCCAGAGCAGCTCGCCGTTATCGCTCCGGTAGCAGTACACCTCCCGGACCCGCGCATCTCCGCCGGTCAGGAAGATTCTGCCGCGGCACACCACTGCCGAGCTGAATCCCGGCAGCGGCACGCCGCTCTTCCATCGGATGTTCTTTCCATCGATACCGTCCCATTCCACGGGCGGATCTGCATCGTGCGCGATACCCAACCCGTCGGGTCCCCTGAAGCCGGGCCAGCTGTCTTCCGCTGCCGTGCCGCGCGCGGCCTGGCCCGGTGCGTCACCTTTTCCGGCAACGGGCCCGACCTGCCGCGTGGGAGTCATGGAGACAACGGCCAGGCCGGCCGCCGCCAGCAGAACCAGCGCGAATCCCGCAACCATCCTTCTCGTAAATGCGAGGGGATCTCCCATGGCCCCCACACCGGCGTAACGCCCGGGTTGGGGACGGGGTACCCGCAGCGCGGCCTGGTACTTGAAGGCTAGAACAAACACGATGCCGGCACACAGTGCGAGCACCGCGCCGGAACGGTAGACCGCGAGGCTGCCGAAATGGGCCCGGCGCGCCAGCAGGTCAATGTCCCTGTATTCCTCACGCAGGCGATCTCCGGAGCCTGCCTCGACCGCCGACAAGCGCGACTCGGCCAACAGCGACGAGTCCAGCGGTTCAGCCTTGCGCGCGCGAATAAAGGTGGCCGTCAGCAGGAACAGCACCGTCAGCAGAAATGCGCCGGAAACCGCGGCGAGTGTCTGCGCCGCGCGGCATTTCACCATCAGAATTCGATCCGATTTATTCATGTTGAGTTCTCGTGTTGCCTCACGGGGATGGCCGTGCCGCCCCGCCGTTTCAGATGCTCTCTCGGGCAGTACTCAAAACATCTCCCGCAGCTAAGACATCGTGCGCGATCCGGTTCGTATTCGTCTCTCCGTCGAGAACCGGCCAGCCGGATCAGCTTCAAACCGATTACCAGCCCCAGGTATGCTCCCAGCAGTCTGCCGCCCCTTACAAAACCAAACTGGACTCGCCGGACCTCTTCGCGCAGCTCTTCCCTCGGCGTGCCGCCGGCGCGAAAGGCCCGGCTTTCGTCCGCAGGTTCTGCGGCCCCGAAGTCTTCAGCCGCGATCTGTCTGTCCAGCCGTACGGAGCGATTTGCAGGCGAGAGAGCGCGGCCGGCCGCACCTCCCGCCAGCACGAACACGGCAATTACCAACGGCAGCGTTAGCGCATGCCGCGCCGCGCGGCGGCCCACGCCGCGGTCCGCGGCCGGATTTCCTTCATTTGCCGGCAGAATGGCCCCGAACGGACAGGCATCTTCGCAAAGCCTGCAGTTGACGCAATCGTCCGGCGTGATTGTCAAATGCCGGCGCGAGACCAGAGATGCCCAGCCGAGCAGAACCCCGTACGGACAGAAGAATCGACAGTAAGGCCTGGCAACAACCGTGCCGATCAGCAGCACGACGCCGCCGGAGATCAGCATGACGGCCGCGCCGCCGAGCCGGAAGAATGCCACGAACGGGTCGAGGCGGCAGATAAGATATCCCCCGCCGTTCAGCACCAGCAGTATCGCCAACCCCAGAACGACGTGCGGCAGCAGGCTCAGCGCTTCGGCAACCGCGCGGGGAACTCTTGCCGGCCGTAATACGACTGCGTCCTGTATCGCGCCAAGCGGGCAGACTGCCGCGCAGAAGACCCGGCCGTACAGCAGCGCAAAGACGAGCGGCAACACAAAGAATACCGCAACCGTCAGAGGAACGGCATAGTCCGGGCGAATTAGCGATTCCGTCACGTTCTGGATGGCGCCGATCGGGCACACGCATCCCTTGCGCCAGAAACCGAAATAAGCCAGGCAGAACAGCATCAGCGCAAAGATCCCACGCCTCGAACGCAGGCCGAGGGCAAGCCAGGAGGCCAATCCGAGGGCTGCGACAAGCACAGCCGTGTCGATGTATTCATAGAGGTCGCCGCGGGGTGGCGGCGTTTGCGTTTGCGGCAGCCGATAGGCGCTTTCGAAATCCGGCGTCGGAAAGCGCTGCACCGCGCCGAAGGCTTGAAGCGCCGCGAAAAGAATGCAAACCAGGACCGCCTTCTTCATCATGAGCCTTTCAACATGTATGGCCGGTCGGCGGGCAGCCGCGTGAAGGCATCGGCCGGGCAGTTCCGCGCGATGGAGCACTCGTTGCAGTTCAGGCACAAATCGTGACGCACCTGCAGGTAGAGCGATCCGTTGCCGAAAGTGTTGCATCCCTTGACGCACTTGCCGCAACCGATACAGAGATCGTTATCGATGGTGTACTCGTAGTAGGGGTCCTCTATGAATTTGCGTCTTATGGCGCCCGTCGGGCAAAGCTGGTTCTCGCCGGCCGAGCTGAGCTCGGCTGCATCGGGCTGAAAGTAACCGAAGCATAACTTGCAGTAGCCGCACATCGCATGCGTGTGGAAGCATTTCACGGCGGATTGCGCCAGTACGCAATTCGTCGCGCACCGTCCGCACTGGATGCATTTCGCAGGATCAAGCTGCCACACGGCATCAAGCCTTGATACTCGAGGGAGACGGGGCGCCGCGCCCAGCCCGCAGCCGTCAGCCGATGCGCAATCCGCGCAGTCGGCGCGGCACCACGATCCTGACACGCGCGCCCGCCTGCGCAAAAGTTGCCGGCCGCCCGCCCAACCGATGAACGCCAGGGCGGCCCAGCGGGCGCAGGTTCTCAGAAAATCGCGCCTGTCGGGCGCTGCGTCATTCGGTTTCGCATCCATAAATCACCCCTTTGCGGCAAACACGCGCACCATACGGCGCGCGGGATCGAGGACCAGAATCCGCCCGCGGCTGTCCACCGCCAGGTCCAGACCGACCGCGTCCTCCGCGAACATATCCGGTCCCGCGACCAGCCCCACGAAAACGCCCTTCGCATCGTAGACCTTCACCCTGGGCAATCCCTTCTCGCTGGTAACGAAACGGCCGTCAGGAAAGAGAGCAATGTGCGAGGGATTGCAGCAACCGCAAAACCCCTCGGGCCGCATCGAGGACCGGCCCCAGTGAGAGAGCATCCGCCCTTCAAATGTGTACTCTTCGACGCGCGTACGGCCGGGGTTGACAACCCACAGGCGGTCGTCCCGGATCGCCAGGTCGAAATACGGGCTGGGCAGAATAAAGCCGGAGGAGCCGCTTGCCGCATCTTTCCCGCCGATTGCGCCGAGCAGGCGGCCCTGCGTGTCGCAGCGCCAGATCACGCGGTTGCCGAAGTCGGCGGCGAAGACGTTGCCAGCGTCGGCGGAGATCGACGTCAGGAGTGCGTTCTCGCCAAGCGATCCCCAGTGTACAACGTTTGTCGTGCCGGGAGACCAGACCGCGATATGATCGGCCAGGCCCGCGTAGACCTTGCCGGCGCCGTCCGACGTCACGCAGTTGGCGGCGCCTTTCAGGGCGATCCGCTCGGCTTCGCGGCCCTCGCCGTCCAGCCTTACAAGCTCTGCGTCGCCGACTACGAAAAGACCTTTGTCCGGACCCGCTGCGATCCCCCGCGGTTCTTTCAAAGCAACCTCGAAGCCGGCGAGCTCGTCGAACAGCAAATCCGCGTTGGGGGTCGCGCGATATTTTTCGATGTCGTAGACATACGCGTCAGGCGGCCGGCCGTTGTTACCGCTGCCGCCGGTTCCCCTTTTCAGCCACAGGACGTACGCCATTGCCAGTACAAGAAACAGAATTAACGCCGGAATAACACGCTTCATTATCCATCTTCTCCGTTCGCGGCCCGCAAATCCAGGCAGACCATTCGTTTTGAATCACGACACAGCAGGAGACCGTCAACCAGCGCCATCGGCCCCCAGGCATCGCGCCCGCTCAAGACCCGCGCCTGCGCCAGCTTGACGTAGGCGGAGGGGTCGGCACGAATCATCGTCAGCATTCCGCTGTCGTCCATGACAAGAAACTTGTCATCGGCCGCCAGAAACGGTCCGAGCCCGAAGCGCTCGGTCTTGCCGCTGCTCCACACACGCTCTCCGCCGGGCGTCATGCAGACAAACTGGTTCCTGAGGGCGCCGCCGTCCTTCGGCAACACGCTGAATAGGCGCCCCTTGTAGTATACCGGAGTCTGCTGCTCGCAGGCGAACTCCTCGCGCGTCAGACTGAACGATTCCCGCACGTCGAAACCGTCCTCGCCTGCGACCACTTGAAACATCTTGCTGCCGACGCCGTAACCGGCGGTGACAAAGATCATGCCGTCAGGCAGAAAGACGGGCGACGGAGCGACCACCGCGTGATCCCACGCGGCCGTCTTCCATGCAACGCTCCCTCTTTCCGGCCCGTCCGCCCGCACTCCTACAATGCCGCCGATGGCACAGTAAACGTAGAACCGGCTATCCCCGAACCGCATCGGCATCACGGATGAATGAGACATCTGCCAGCCTTCGGGATTTGGAGTGCGCCACACCACATTGCCGCCGGCGCAGTCGACGCCGATCAACAACGCTTCGCCCCCCGGCGCAATTACCGCCGTCTCGCCGTCGATCAGCGGACACTGCCCCGTATACCAAAGGGGAACGTCCGTCCCGTATTCCCTGACCGTGTCGATTCCCCACAGGAAGTCTCCCGTCACGGCGTCGACGCACATTACATGGCATTTCGGCCCCATGGTCACGACATACTTATCGGTTACGGCCGGCACGGTGCGGGACATGCCGTGGTTGCGCTTGACGGCCACGCCGTAGGAGCGCCGCCAGATTTCACGTCCGTCGGCAAGCGAGAAGCAGCGCAGCGCATCGGCGTGTTCATCCTCATCGTAGTCGAGAACGTAAACCCGTCCGTTGCGCACGGCCGGGCCGGCATACCCTTCGCCCAGATCGACCGCCCACAACACGGCCGGGCCGGCGGGTCCCCAATCCTCCGCCAGGCGAACGGAATCCTTGCACACATTGTCGAAATCGGCGCCGCGAAAGCGCGGCCATGCCCCCCCGATATCGGCCGGAGCGCCGTCGAAACGCGTGAACCGGCCCTCAATGCTGACAGCCGGAGCAGTCTCACCGGCGGACGCGGCCGGCTCCTCCAGCGGCAAGCGCAGATCGAGACTCTGCGGCGGAGCCACGCCGAACCACCAGACGAGTCCCAAAACGGCTGCGTTGGCAGAAACAGCCGCCGTGATGCCGATCGCTATCTTTTCCAAGGTTGACATGCCGCATAGTATACCCGGGAGGAAAAGATTGATCAAACCGCTAACCTTTGCTAATCACCTTTTCGCGTTGCGGCAGCCGCTCTGCGAGCGGCTCAACAAGTTTTTACTGTAACAACAACCTGAACGGAGCGACTGAATGTCCTTAATGAGCAAGGCACGTAAGGCAGGTCGAACACTGCAGTTGCAAATGATGCGCAGATTTTCCCTGTGCCTTCTTTTCTTGCCGGTAGTGGCGGAATTTACGGCGCGTGCGGCCGAGCTTCCGGAGGTCGTGGTGACCGCGACACGCACTCCCGAGGACCGCCTGGACGTGCCGGCGTCCGTCAGCGTAGTGGACGCAACGCAGATCGAGAACTCGCCCGCCCGCAACATTGACGACCTGCTGAGGGGCCTTGGCGGTGTGTATGTTCTGCGCAGCGTCGGAATGGGTTACGGATTACCGTCCCAGGTAAATATCCGCGGCGTGCAGGGACAGAACGCGATCCTGATGCTGGCCGACGATATTCCTCTCAATGAGCCGCTCACCGGCTTTGCGGGTCTGAACGAAATACCGCTGGACTCAGTCGGGCGCGTGGAGGTGGTGCGCGGGCCCTTCTCGGCGCTCTATGGCGCCGATGCCTTTGCGGGGGTCGTCAATGTCATTTCCGCTCCGCCCGAGGATCTCCCCGCGGCGCGATTCTCGGCAAGAACGGGTAACGAGGGTTACCGCGGTTTCACGGGAACCGGCAGCGCTGGCACACGCGATCTCGGATACACCGTCACGATCGAGTCGCGCGCGATCGACAACTACCTGGGCCGCGACCGCGTCATCGAACGGCTGACCGACCCGGCAACCGGACAATCCTTCGATACCTGGCGCGAGGCCCGCAACTACGACTACGACGATCTGCGCGGGTCGGCCACGTTCAGGGCCCTGCTCGACGAAGATACTCGCCTGGCAATCCACGCGCGGCATTATGAGGGCGACCTCGGCTACGGTGTCGTCGACGTGCGCCCTCTCTTTCCAGAGATTGTGGACAGTGACATGGAAACTGCGAGTTCCGCGCTCGGCGCGACGCTGCAATCAGAAATCGGTCCGCGCCTGACGGCCAGGGCGCGCGCGTACGTCAGGTCCCAGGATAGAAAGCTCTCCGGGCTGGATATTGTCGGAAGCGGCGTGGCGGGCAATCCCGTCTTCGCCGAGAGCCGTTCCGACACGGACGGCCGCGACTGGTTTGTCGAGGCCGGATCGGACATCGAGATCGGCAACCGGCACGATTTTTCCGCCGGCGTCGATTACCTGCTCAACAGCGCTGATTTTTCGCCGCTGCGCTTTGCCGATACCGGCGCGCGCTTCCCGTCCTCAACGGGCCGGTCGGCCGACATCTATAACGTCGGGGCTTATCTTCAGGACCAGATCGCGTTGCCTCGCGAACTGCGTCTGATTGCCGGCGCGCGCTTTGACGAACATTCGGAGTTCGGCGCCGCGATCTCTCCGCGCGCCGGAATTATCCGTAACCTGTCTCCGGCCACTACTCTCAGGGCTTCCGCGGGGCGGGCCTATCGCGCACCCAGCCTGACCGAGCTCTTTCAACCCGACGTCTATTTCGGCAGTGTGCTTTTCAGGTCCAACCCCGACCTCGATCCCGAATACATCATCTCGACCGATCTGGGCCTGGAACATCGCTTCGCCGAATCGCTGACGGCCGGTCTCAACCTGTTCTATAACGACATGGACGACCTGATAACGAAGACAGTCTCCGGTTCGACGCTGAGCTACGCCAATACCGACGAAGCCTGGTCCGCCGGCGTTGAGGCGGGTGTCGAGTGGCGCATGGCGCCGGGGCTCAAGGCCTACGCAAACTACACCGGACAGCGTACGGAGAACAGGGAAACAAAACGCGATCTCGAGCACATGGCCGAGCACATGTTGAGCGCGGGGCTTATGCTCTCCAGGAGCTTCCGCGAATGGACCCTGGGCGCGTCGACCGACGCCCACTACATCGGCAAGCGGGGATACGTGGATTTTGCGACCGGACTGTGGGAGGAGCTTGACGAGTACATACGCCTAGACGCCGCCCTGCGGTGTTCTTACAGGAACCTGGTCTGGGCCGGATTCACAATAGAGAACGCCGCTGACGAAACTTACAGGGAATGGCCCTTGATCCAACCCGCCCCCGGCCGATTGTATGCCTTTGAGATCGGGATGAACTACTGGTAGTTCCGAACACCGGGAAGGCCGGATCTCAGCATAATCGCCTTTTGAGAATCATGAAAGCACGTATGAAGTCCAAAGCGGAGATGAAGGCATGCCTGGCCGGGGAAACGACGTCAAGCGTTCCCGCCTACCTGTTCTGGTTCGATCACAAGTTCGTGGAGCAAAATAGGGATGAGGTCGAGCGCATGCGCGGGGAGTACACGGATGATTTTATCAAACAGGGCGCAAGACTCGAGAAACGCGCTCCCGACCCGGAAATGGAGGCCGGCGAGTTCACCGACGACTGGGGATGCCTCTTTCGGGCGGCGCCCGACGGCGTCGGATCACATCCCACCCGGCCGATAGTCCGATCTATCGAGGCATGGGAAGCCTATGTTGAGAAGAAGATTCCTCGCATCGATCCCGGCAAGTTTGCAGCCGACATCAGTGACGCCGCAGCAATGAACCCGGAACATTACGTCACAGCCGTATTCTGGCGGACCTTCTACGAGCGAATGTACATGCTCGTGGGATTCGAACAGTTGATGGTTGAGATTGCCATGGGCGGAGAGCTGTTTACCCGTATGCTTTGCGAGCTGAGAGATTTCACGATCCGCGGAATTGAGCTGATTGCCGACACCGGGGCGGACGCGGTATTCCTGGCTGACGACTGGGGCACGCAGGACAGGCTGCAGATCTCGCCGGCCATGTGGCGTGAGCACTTCCGACCCGCATATGCCGCGATGATAGACACGGCCCATGCGAGAGGTCTCGACGTGTGGCTGCATTCTTGCGGAAACATCACCGAGATTATTCCGGAATGGATCGATATCGGACTGGACGTTATAGCCCATCTTCAGGCCGCGGCGCTGGATCTACCCGCCATTGCAGAAGCTTACCGGGGGCAGATCACGTTTTTCGGAGGTATTGACGTCCAGTTCAACCTGGTGAACGGCAATCGCGAATCGATCCGCAACGAGGTGGCATCGCTTATGAAAGACTTTCGCGCATGGGAGGGGCGCTACATCGCTTCCCCGAGTAACAGCATCATGCCCGAGACGCCCGTCGAGAACGTTTGGTCTCTTTTCGAGGCAATAAGAGAATTCGGCGCTCAGATGGGAACGGCCGCCTGAACCGCGACGGTCATCCGCGTTCCAGACAGTAACACCCGCCCGGGTCATAGCCTGAGAAAAGGTTCGGCAAACGACGCAGGGCGATAGCTACTACCTGACGTCCACGGCTATCAGCGCGCCTTCGCTGTTGCGGCAGAAAATGCGTCCGCGGCACAGCACCGGGCTGGTCCAGCAGCGCGGGGAAAGGCCGGTATCGGCGCTCGACACCTCCTTGTAGCCGTCCGGCACGGCTTCCGCAATGAACAGCTTGCCCCTTTCGTTCAGCACGATCAGCTTGCCGTCCGCGATCATCAGACTGCCGAACCCGAGATCCTGAGACCACGCCACTTTGCCCGTCTCGAATTCCAGGCAGCGCAACGACCCGGAGCCGGCGTTACCGTCAATCCCGTAAAGGTGTCCGTCCAGAAAAACGCTGCTGCTGAAATGATTGCGCATCGATTTGTTCTCCCAGGCCAATGACGGCCGGCCGTCATTGATCTCCAGCAGGGCGCAGCCGTGGTCGTAGCCCGACGAGATGAAAACCTTGTTGCCGCGGACGATGGGATCCGCCGCGTTAACGTTGTAAGCCGTCTGCCAGGGATAGGACCAGAGCTCTTTCCCGGAGGCGAGATCCAAGCCGTATACGTGGGCTTCACCGAATACGGCGATGCCCTTGCCGCCTTCTCTTTCGTAGACAACCGCCGAAGAGTAGTTGCCTTTGCCGGGGCCGCCGCTCCAGATCTTCTCTCCCGTGGCTTTCGCCAGGACGGTACAATGCTTGCCGGCGTTCAGAAGCAACATATCGCCCTCGATCACGGGGGAAGAAGCCAGGCCCCAAGTTAGAATCCCGGCGCCGTACTCGCCGACGACGTTCTTCTGCCACTTGACGGCGCCAGTTTCCGCATCCAGGCAGAGGACGTGACCTTCGCGGCTGAGAGTATAAACAACCCCTTCCTCGATTGCCGGTGTCGCCCTGGGACCCGGGTGCGAACCCAGCCTGCAATCGTATGCGTGGCGCCACACTTCCTTGCCGTCCTCGATGTTGAGGCAGTAGACGATGTCCTTATCGCCCACGTTACCCATCGTGTAGAGACGTGAACCCTTGACCGATACACTGGAGAAGCCTTTCCCAAGTTCGACTTTCCAGGACACCTTCGCGCCGCCGGACAGGGCTGCCGGGTTCCAGGTCTTCTCACGCGAAATCCCGCTCTTTTCGGGGCCGCGCCACCACGGCCAATCTTCTCCCTCACCCCGTGCCCCCGTCGCAACGCAAAGAATCAAGCCGGCCGACACGGCCCGAAGAGATCCTGTAGCAGCCGCGGTCTCCGATACCCATTTCAGCAACCTTGTGTAATTCCACATAGTCCTGCCTCCCTTTCTCAACTCGTACAAACTCCTTCGCCGACCGGATAGAATACCTTAGCTGTCTTCTTATTGTCAACGATTCTGCCGTGCGAGCTTTGTCGACAGGGCTCGCGACAAAGGCGTCGCCTTTACCCTTGCTATGTTCTACGCCAAACGCGCAAAACTCGCGGATTAAGTCCCGCATCACTCCAATACTCCATCACTCCATCCGATTGCGCCTGCAGCGCAATCGGTTCGGCCGGCCTTTTCGGTATTGCGGGAGAAACGTCTCGCTTGTATTCTCACCGGCATGCTTCGCACCCTGCGAGTCAAGAATCTGGCGATTGTCGAGAATGTCCGCGTGGATTTCGGCGACGGCCTGAACGTGATCACCGGCGAAACCGGCGCGGGCAAGTCGATTATCGTTGGAGCGCTGGGCCTTCTGCTCGGCGAACGGGCCGACCGCGCCATGATCCGGTCCGGCGAGGAAAAGTGCGGCGTAGAAGCCGTGTTTGAACTGCCGGACGCGTCGGAAGTGGACGCTCTTCTCGAAGACCTGGGCATTCAGCCGTGCGAAAACGGCAAACTGATAGTGCGGCGCATTGTCGCGGCGTCGGGAGGAAGCAAGAACCTCGTGAACGATTGCCCGGCGACGCTGCAGGCGCTCAAACTGACAGGCGAACTGCTGGTCGATTTGCACGGACCGCACGATCACCAATCCCTCTTGCACCGTAACTTTCAGCTCGATCTGCTAGATTCCTTCGGTCACTTGTGGAAACAGCGCGCCGCTTACGAAGAAGTATATCGCTCACTGGCCGACCTCAAGTCGCAACGCAGCGCCCTGGATGACGACGATGACTCGGTTGCGCAACAAATCGATTTTCTCTCGTACCAGGTCAGGGAAATAGAAAACGCAGACTTGGACGGAGCGGATGAAGAAGAGGTCGAGAGAGAGCACACCACAGCCGCCAATGCGTCGCGCATCCTCGAGTTGGCCGGCGGGGCGCGGGATGCTCTCACGGAAGGCGAGGGCTCTGCTTTCGACACTCTGGCTTATGCCCTGAAGCGGTTTTCCGAGCTGGCTGGAATTCTTGATAGGGCCGCGGAATGGCGCGATGAAGCGGAATCGATCGCGGTGCAGGTCCAGGAACTCTCCAGCACGATCAACAGCGCGGTCCAGGGCATCGACACCGACCCGGAGCGTCTGCAATGGCTTGAAGACCGCAAAGCGCTGCTTCACAAGCTGAAACGCAAGTATGGCGGGACAATCGACGAAGTCCGCCTTTTCGCGGAGCAAGCCGGGCAGCGGCTGCGGGAACTTGAATCGCGCGGGGCAAGAATCAAAGAAATCGAAGCCGAACTGGAACGGGTCGGTGGCGAGTTGGCGGCGGCCGGTGATAAACTCGGTTTATCCCGGCGGAAAACCGCCGGATCACTGGCTGTTGCCGTCACGAAACAGCTTCGCGGACTGGGTTTTCCTCACGGCGCTTTCGAAGTGATGCTGCATACGGTCGAACCGGGACCGTCCGGTTCGGACGAGATTGAATTCGGCTTTGCTCCCAACGCCGGCGAAGCCATGCGTCCCCTGCGGGCGATCGCTTCGAGTGGAGAAATCTCGCGTGTCATGCTGGCGATAAAGGCGGTGCTGGCCGAGCACGACAGGATTCCGGTTTTGATCTTTGACGAAATCGACAGCAACGTCGGCGGAGAGATGGGTAACGCCATTGGGGCAAAAATGGCGGGCGTCGCGGCGAATCACCAGGTAATATGCATCACGCACCTGCCGACGGTGGCGGTTCACGGCAGGCATCATTTCGTCGTCACCAAGACCGTAACCGGTGGCCGCACCAGAACCTCTATCACGCCTCTTTCCCGGGAGTCGCGTGTTGAAGAGATAGCCCGCATGCTGGGAGGAAAAGACTCCACGAGCGTAGCGCTGCGGCATGCCGGGGAAATGCTGGACGCCTGCGCCGGTTGAGGGTGACTCCTGCCGGGGAGGCACGCCGGTCCGTCAGGGTTTCTCGATTACCTCAAAGGTCAGATCGACGTTCCCGGTTCCCGGCGCGGCTGCTCCGCGGATGATGCACCTCATCAACCGCCAGGGCGGCCTGCACCGTTCGGCCGCCTGAACGAATGCCATGACTCCGTTTAACGGAACGTCACTCAAGGATATTTCCTGCCGCCTTGCGACCCAACCTTCCGGCAGTTCCGCGTAGGTATCGCGGGGGTCGCGGACCTTCACGCCCGGCAGGGCGGCAGACAGGACTTCCTGCAGCTCCATCGCCCTGGAACCGTCCGCGGTCTCAAACAAACGGCGGGCCTCGACATATCGATCCAGGTCTTTCTGCATGGACCGCAGATCGTCCCGGTCGGCGCGCAGTTTCGACAACCTCGCCGCGCAGGACCGAATCGCTGATTCCGTTCTCACGGCCAGTACCGCGCCGGCCGCGACGGACAAGGCGGCCGCAATCGAAAGCAGGCTGATCGTGTTCCGGCTTTTCATTTTCGTATCGTAAAAGGAATCCACTGGTCTTCGCGCTCTCCCTGCCGATCCAGTTTCACCGCATAGCCGTTTTCCCTGAGCATCCGCAAGAGCTCGTCACACGCCCTCCAGGAGGGGGCCGATCCGTCAATCGAGATATCTTCAGGTGTTATGGAAAGAACGTCGATGCGCAGCCCACTGCTCTTGCCGACAGTCATTACATCAACGATTTCGCGTGTCAAAGACGGACGCAATGCCTCGAGGAACGGCCGAAGCTCTTCCTTAAGCTCATCGACGCGCGCCGCCACAATCCGCAGAGCGTGTTCGCCCTTGGCTCCGCCGACATCATGGCCTGCCATTCTTTCGGCCTCATGCCTGAATGCTTCCTCGGCCTGCGCCACGTTCGATCGAAGCCGTCTCTCCGAAATCAGTGCGCCCGCGCACATGAGCAGACCGCCGGCGACGAAAATAGCCGCGACAGTCATCCTCCTGTGCAAGGATCGCCTGACGGAAGCAGAATGCTCCAACCCGCCACCGCGCAGGTTGCAGCGCATGGATCCGATGCCGAGTGCTCTGATGGCCAGAGCCCTGGCCAGGAACGCAGCTGGCTCGCGCGCAATCGTCAGGGACCTGTCACCCGCGCCGGCGGGAATCCGTCGAATCCGCTCCAAGACCTCCGTGTCGGCGGCCGCCGCACCCGCGCACAGCCATTCCATTTTCTCGTAATCGCCGGCAATTTGACCGGTTCGACCATCCTTCCCGACGTAGGCGCGCAAAAGCCGCGCGATCTTTTCGGTATTATCCGTGAGTACGGCATGAGCGCCCAGGTAGCGCTTTCCCCGGCCCACAACCACGGTTGAACGCCGGCGTCCCAGCCGCAAGACCACACGGAGTTTCTCAGGCGAAGCGTTGGGGTGTTCCCTGCCGGCTTGAGTCCAAAGCGCCAGACCTTCATTGTCCAGTACGTTCGGATCGATTTTTTTTGCGGCCAGTTCACTCAGCCTCGAGCGAACGTCCGCCAGCCTGGCGCCGACCGCCAGCACGCGCACGGAGCCTTCAGCGCCCTTGTGCTTATCGACAAAAGCGTAGACGCACTCCTCCAGCGGGAAGGGGATCTGGATATCGAGCAGCGTGGGCAGTACCTTGCGCGCCTTAGCGCCGCCTGAGAACGGAGCATCGAGCAGGTGGGAAAAGCTCTGACGCGGTGAAAGGGCGGCCCCGCAGACACCCCGCCTGCCCAGCAGGCAATCCTCGATCTCCGGACCGGGCGCAACGGTTTCGGCGACCACGCCCCCGCCGCGCTGGCGGGCCCGCACGACTATCGGCTTACCGTCAAGATCGTCGACTCCGTAGCTCTTCCATTTCATCATTCAGCCTCGGGCGGAAATGCCGGCGCTCAAGATGACGCTCCATTCCATGAATTCCGCGCTGTACTCCGAAAAGGGCGGTCCCGGCCAGAAGGTACACCACCCCGATAGCGGTAAGCCTGCGGTTAGCGCGGAACAGGCAGGTCAATACCAGTCCCGCGCCTATCACGAATGTCACTGCCGCCAGGCAGGACAGCAGACGCCGCATTCCTCGCCTGCTCTTGATCCGGCCCCGGTGTACACGTTTTCGGCTCCTCCGGGATTTCACGCGTCAACTATGTACTGCAAAACATGGAATATTCCAAGGCCGATCTCCCGGCGGCAGCGGCGAAGAATCGCCGCAGGTGTATCCCGCATCCCACATCCTGCATCTTGCATCCTGCATCCTGCATCCTGTCCCCCGCTTCCCGCATCCTGCCCCTGCTTCCCGCATCCTGCCCCGTCCCCCTCCCCCTGCATTAGCTTCTTGAACAGCGATCGCGAATCGCGTTTAATATGGGCGCGCCTTATGTCAATAACCAGGATCATAATAATCGCTTGCTGCTGCGGCATGCTGACGGAGGTGGCGACTTCACAGGATGTCGGATCAGGTTCGGGCTCTGCCGCCGATCGTTTTCATAAGGCCTACGAAATACTGCTGGAGGCCGACGCCGCAAGAGACAACAAGCATCTTGGCGAAGCAGCCAGCCTGTATGAATCTGCCCGCGACCTCCATCTCAGGTTGCTGGAGGATTATCCCGAATGGCAACCCGGCGTCGTTGCATTCCGTGCCGCTTACTGCGGGGACCAGCTCGCGTACATTCTTAACGCGCGGCAGGCAAATTCGAGCGCCGCGCCCGCCGAAAAGTCCGATACGATGGATATTGAATCTCCGCCCGCAGTGACGCCGATACCCGCCGCGCCTCCGGCTGAGGAAATCAAGGCCCTGGCCAGACAACTGATCCGTGAAGGCAGGCCGGAGGAAGCGCGGACGCTGTTGCTCGAAATCCTCGGGGAGCATCCCGATAATCGCGACATCCGGGCGCTGCTTGCTTCAGCGCAATGCCGTGCCGCGAACTTTGACGACGCCGTCTTCGTGGCGCGGGAACTTGTTGCGGAAATCCCGGGCGATGCCGTCTCCCGGCTGATCCTGAGCAGTGCGTACTTCGGACAGGGCAGATACGGCGAGGCGTTGGCGGAACTCGAACAGGTCATAAGCATTGATCCGTCAATACCCGAAACTTTTTTCAACGCGATGCAGGTTTGCCTTACGGCACGGCCGCCGGACGTAGATGCGGCGCGGAAGTACTACGAAGCGTTTCTGGGGCTCGGCGGCGAGCCGGACGCGGAGATCGAGAAAGCTCTGGAACGGCCGGACGGGGCGCCCTCAGTAGACGAACAGGGACAGCCCAGCAATGAGGGCGCCGAGGCCGCAACCGAGAGCGGCCCATAAACGGCACTGCCCGTCGGTCGATAGAAGACGCTCGACCCCCTTGCGAAACCGATACGGACAGACTATCAGAAACATACCGTTAATCACCAGCCCGTAAGCCGCAACGGTAACGACGAGCCGCAACGGCGACAGGTGCCAGCACGCGGCAGCCAGCATGGGCGCCGCCACCAGCAGAAAGAGCCCGCCGAGAGAACGCGGCCCAAGCAGCTCATCGACAAAGACCGCCACCAGCACAACCGCTGCCGGCGTCAGAAAGAAGATCAGCGGCTTCAAAGCCTCGAACCTGCCGAGGGGAGATTCGTAAAGAAGCTTGCCCGCCCAAACAAGATCGACGGCCGTCAGCACCCAGGCCGTCAACCTCACGCGCGGGAACGCCAGGAGCCATTTCCGGGCCGGTCCGGGAGCCGCAAGCGCGAAACCGTTTGCTACGACGAGCAGGCCGCCAAACAGCAGGCCGACCCTTGCCAGATCGCTCACTTTGCTGCCCTTTCAATCACGCCGAATGCCGACTGCGGCATGGCCTTCTCAATTCGAACTCGAACCGTATCGCCGGCCTTGACGCCGACCGCGGGCTCGAACACCACTATCCGATTTGTCCTTGTCCTGCCGGTCCAACGCGCCCGATTGCGCGCGCTCAAGCCGCTGACGAGCACTTTCACGACCGTACCCGGCATGCTCCGATAGACGGCTGCGCACCTGGCATTCTGATCTTCCAGCAGAACCTGATTGCGCCGGATCTTCTCTTGAGCGGGCACATCGTCCGTCCACCCTGCCGCCGGTGTATCGGGCCGTGGAGAATACTTGAAAATAAAGGCGTTGTCGAATCCGATCTCGGCACAGAAGCGCCTGGTCATTTCGAACTCGGCTCCGGTCTCCGTCGGGAACCCGACAATGATGTCCGTGGTAAGGGCCATGTCCGGAACCGCCTCCCGAAGACGCTCAACCGCCAGTCTGTAGTCACGGACACTGTACCCGCGTTTCATCTTCTCGAGAATCCGGTCCGATCCGGACTGAAGGGGAAGGTGAAGATGTTGGCAGACTTCCGGTATCTCCGCCATCGCCCGCGCCAGTTCGGGCGTGCAGCCTGAAGGATGACCCGAGGTGAAGCGCACCCGCTCGATGCCGTCCACTGCGCCAACGGCTTCGAGCAGTCGAGTCAGAGGCTCTCTGTAACCGCGGCCCGAAGTGTAATTCCCGGGCCAGACCTCGTTTCTTCTTCCGTAAGCCATGACGCTCTGGCCGAGCAGCGTAACTTCCCTTACTCCGCCGGCGGCCAGTCGCGAAACCTCTTCGATGACGTCTGCGCCGGGTCTGCTCCACTCGCGACCGCGCACCGCTGGCACAATACAATAGGTGCAACGGCGCTCGCACCCCAGCAGGATGGTTACGAAAGCGGAAGGCCCCCGCCGCGCGCGACCTGAGAGAACTTCCGCCGGCCGCTCTGCTTCGTCCACGACCACAACCGGTCCGTCGCCCCGCGCCGCCTGCTCGACAATTTCCGGCAACCGGACCAGCCTGTGGGTCCCTACCGCCAGATCCAGTCCCGGCACCCTGTCCAGCAAAGAACTCCCCAGCCGCTGCACCATACATCCCAGCGCGCCGATAATCCGCTCCGGCTTTTCCCGCTTAGTAGCGACCAGCAGGCCGAGTTTGCCCAATGCCTTGTCCTCGGCTTTGCCGCGTACGCTGCACGTATTGACGAGAACAAGGTCGGCGTCGTTTTCGCAATCCGCCCGGCGGTGGCCGCACTCGAGAAGGACCGCTTCAACGGCTTCCGAATCCCTCTCGTTCATCTGGCAACCGTAGGTTTTCAGGAAAAAGCGCATAAGATCCGGCCGCGGCGCGCTTGCGTTCACCCGCCACCGGCCCGTTCCTTGACGGCGGGCGGCGCCGCTTCCGTGCCGCCGTCTTCATCATGTTCGGTACGATCGTCCTGCTCGTCACGCAGGCCCAGCCGATTCAGCAGGTCCTCCGAAAAATTCACCGCCCGCCACTCTGGTTCGTCGAGTGTGCCGTGCAGCCTGAACTCAAAAAGCTTGCTTATCAGATAAGTGGGAATTCTGACGATCTTGCCCATGAAGGTATGGGCTTTGAAAAGACTGACTTGTACCACGAAATCGAGGCGGCGGTCCAAGTAATAATCGCCCGCTCCGAGCAGGCTCAGGACCCCGCCCTCTATCAGGATCCTGTCCGACTGCACCTTGCCTTCGCCGATCGTGAACTTTGCCTTGGCATCGCTCTGACGCATCACAAAATCGAGACCCGGTATGGCGCGCGAGAGTTGGGCCGAGAGCCCTCCGAAGATGGGCATCATAAAGACCAGACCGTCTTTCACGCGCACGGCTCCCGACCCGGCCAGGCGCTGCGCCGCATCCGGTCCGATTGTGCCTTTCAGGTCCCATTCTCCGGAGAGTCTGCCGCGGTATGCTCTGCCCTCATCACTGCTGATGCAACGCATGAATTCTTCGAAATCGGCTTGAGAAAGCCGACCCCGAACACGGAAGGACGGCGGCGCCGAGTCGCTGCCCGCAAGGACCACGGCGCCGGATCCGGAAAGCTCTCCGCCGCACAATGTGGCTGCGACATCTTCGACGATGTTTGTGCTTCCGCTAATTCGAAACTTGAAGGAACAATTCCCGGCCTTGAACCTGCCCCACCTCAGGCTTCCGCAATTCCATTCGCTCTCCAGACGCGATCGCAAGCGGTCTCCGAGATGGATGTTCCCATGGGCAACAACGTCGAACGGCGGCTCGAATAAGAGTGTGCCGCGGAAAAGATTTGTCATGACGCCGGTCATCATGCCGGCGGCCCGCGGTTCTATTGAAGATACCGCGTCGAATGTCACCGTCATTCCCGACGCAGACTTATCCAGCGACAGGCTCCCCCTGGCCAGGCCTTCCGGCCGCACCAGCACCATTCGATCCAGCGCGACAACCGAGTTCGTGCCGCTGAACTGCATACGAATTCCGCTGTCAAGGCGCAGCAGGTCCACGCCGCGGTAGCTGAAATCCTGCAGCCAGATCGAACCCGACAGATTCATCCGGCCCGCCGGCCTGCAGATACGGTTGAAAGTGACGATCGCCCGCGGAGCGGCGCCCTGGAAACGGAAACGGTTGGCGATATTCACGCCCGCGGCCATACCGTGAAACTCCATTATCGGCAGAAAGACTTGCGGGCTGCAATTGATCTCAACATCTCCCCGCAGCAGCGCCGAGCGTGATTCGAATGAGAAATCTCCCTCCAGCGTGCCGCGCTCGTTCTCGAGCGAAACATCGGCAGCCACGTCGCCAAGCTCCAGCACGTATCCCGACCCCTTCAAATTCATCCGGCAGCGATCGATATTCAGACCGTCCACTTGAACGTCATTCAGTTCCAGCAACCGCGGGACGGCGCCGTCGAATCGGGCGGGAGGGCGCTTTTCCGTGCTCGCGGCCAGATCGGGCCGCAGGATTCCCCCACTGAGCCTGACCCGGCGCACCCAGGGGCGTTTGCCGATCGCCGCCGGCAGATCTATTTCCACAACAGCCAGATCCGCTTCAATCGCCGGCGGACCGACGACGCCCTTACGGAAGAGGCGCAAGTGATCCAGCGCAAAGCCACGAAAGGGAGAAAAACGCACGGCTTCGGCAAGCACCAGGAAATCGCCCCGGCTGGACCGGTCCAGGGCATACTCGGCCAGCCAGCGCGGGCAGCCGAATCTGTGGAGATGGAACAGGAGCAACGACAACAACAGCAGCGCCACGAGCAGCAGGCGCCGTATGCCGCTCTTCAGCGCAGCGGGCATGCTACTTCGGTGTTTCATCGGATTCTTCTCGCCTGCCGTCCGTCCGCGGCGGCGTTGGGGCAGTCAGACGCCTGGAAAAAAGGACTGCAACATCCGATGGAAGGACAAAGACGACATCCTGCCCCTTTACCATGGCATAAACACCCACCGGGCCCGCCCCCGATCCCAATTTTATCGACTTCTGGATACCTCCCTCGCCGGTCAGACCGAATGTCACGCTGCCCGCGGGATTCTCCAATCCGTACGCTGACAGGTCGTCCGGGTTGTGGCTTTCGATCCACACCGCACGCACTCCGGCCGCGGCCAGCAGAATATCGCTGACGGCCTGCTGATCGACCTTTCCATCCGGCGGCGACTCGGCCGTCCAACGACCGGCCGCGTCCCTGGCCACGGCTTCCTCGAAATCGGGGCCCTTCACATGAAGCCTGCGAATGTTCTCAGGCGCCAGGCTCAGGATGCTGCGGTCGCGGTAGAGCAGCGGCTCTGAAGGCCGAATGCCCAATGCAAGAATCTCGGCTGTCAGCAGACGCATACGCTGAGACTCGTTTTCAAACTTTGCGACGACCGTCTCGGAGGCAGGATCCATGTCCGCAATCCGCAACCTGCCACGGTTTCCGGCCGGTGTCTGGCGCGCTGTCTCGGGTTCCGGAACGGCAACCTGCGCCTCCGCGGGCAAAGCCGGCTCTTTTGCCAGCAAATGTATCTGGAGCGAAAACTTCGAATCCGCAAGGGCGTTTGTAGCAGGCTCATCCACGAACTCGACGACGCGCAGTCGGCACAGTTTGCCGACCAGGTCACTGACAAGATCGTCATCGGCCGGCCACTGCACCGGCTCGGTAATCATCCAGGAGTTGCCGCGGCGCGCGAGCACGAGCTTGATATCGCCCTCCTGCAAGCAGGCGTACCCGACGTCGGAGGCGGATGTGAGAAAGACGTTTCTGGTCCTTATCTCGTTAACCGTCACTGAGAACGTCCTCAAGAGACTTGCCGGAACCGCGAACACGGAGTCCAAGCTGCGCAGCTTGGCGTAAACCAGATTGTCTCCGCCCTCGACCGGCTTGCCGAGAATGAGCTCTCTGCCCACCCGGTCCCCGCCGGCCCAGACGTGGACGCGGACGGCCGCCTCGTCGTTTGCCAGTCCGAACGTCTGCACGGGTGTGCCATGCCTCACATCGACCTCGGCCGGAGCGGCCTCAACCTGGGTCGGCAGAGGCGGGTCCCACACGAACCTGGTTACCCTGGCCTGGAACAGTGCGTCCAACATGGACTCCACCCGTCCGCCTTCCGCGGGAACATCCAGCGGTTGCTGGATTCTCCATGTGCTGCCGCTTCGCGCCAGTTGAATAAAACCGCCGTCCAACTTCCTGAGCTCGATGCGAACCGTTCTGCCGGCTTCGCCCGGTAGAAGCCTCCTGTCCCGCAGTTCCTCCAGCGATTCCGGGATACTATCAAGGAAGGATGGAACCGTGCCGACAATCTCGTCTTCCATGGCCAGCTTGACGTATATGTTGTCTCCCACCGGCGCCCGGCGTCCGATCAGCAGTTCGCGGCGTTCGAGCGGCGTTGTCACCAGCAGTCGCGCACGGGGCTGAGCAAGACCGTAGTCGGCAATTGTCAACTTGCGCGCCTCGCGTTCCCGGGACGTCACAACTTCAAGCCGGGGAAGCGCTTCCAGGCCGCTCAGAATTGACTCGATGCGGCCGCTGTCGGCCCGAGCTTCGAGCGGATACTGGAGCAACCACGAGTCTTCGCGCCGGGTGCAGCGCGTGCGCAGATCACCGCGCTCGATCACCAGGCCGGTGACTTCCTCTGCCCTGATGTCGAGAAGCCTGGTTCCCCTTTCTCTGCGATCGCGGGCCGGTTCAACGGCACGATCGGCCAGCCGGATAATCAGCGCCAGCAGGCAGACAACCATGAACAGCCGGGCTGTAGTTTTGAACGACATGGATAAAAAACCTCCGGCTAACGACGCCGCCTGAACCACACGATTATTCCCAATAATCCCACCATAGCGGGAACGCCGAGAACAATTGCCAGGAAAGCCGACCGGAGCTGTCTGTTGTCGGCGTCGAGGTTCAGCGTCCCGGGCGACTTGGGACTGATACCGAGCAGCGATTCCCTTTCCAGCAGCCAGTTCATGCAGCTCATGAAAAAATCGGTGTTGCCCCCTACCCCTGAACGGAGCGCGTTATTCGACATAAAATCCGAGTCGCCCACCACCACCATTCGTGTGGGCTTGATTTCGACGTCAATTTCCCGCAGCGAACCTTTTTCCACCGCTACGGCGACTCCCACCGGGCCGATGGTGTCCTGCGTCGCGTCGAACTTGGGCGGGATCTGCGCCAGGTCGACCTCTTCCCAACCGTCCTTCGGGCTGGATGCAAGCACCGTTACTTCAGGACGGTCGACGGCCGGGTCGGTCCGGGCGCCCTCCGAGAGCGGCGTTATCGAGCGGGGGCGGTAGAACATGGTTGTTATGCCTTCAAGCCTGCGCGTAATGGGGTGGTCGCCGTAGCGCGCAACGAACAGCTCCCTGCCGGTCAGAGTCGGACCGACCACCACGCCGGCGCCGACCCCGACTTCCCAATCCTTCAACAGTTTTTCCAGCCCGGATTCCACGCCTTCGTCCAGCAACACCATCAGTCGCCCGTTCTTCTTCAGGTAAGCCGACAGAATGTCGATTTCCGCCTGTGATATCTTCTTTCTCGGTCCGGCCACGACGAGCGCGGCGCAGTCCGCCGGGATTCCCCCGTGTTCGGCAAGCAGAAGGGTTTCCAAATCGGCATTGTCTCTGCGCAGCAGACGCGCGGCTCCCGAGTAGCCGGCCTGCTCTCCGAAATCGTCGATCGCGTGTTCGCCGTGCCCCGCCAGGAAGTAAACCTTCGGCGTCTCTGAATGCGCCACGTTGAAAATTGCCGACGAGAAAACCTGCTCTCCCCGAAACCCCGCCTTGCGCAGCGTCACGGAGGGCTTGCCCTCTAGCAGTTTGCCGAAGTCCACGGAACGCTCGTAATCGAACAGTTCATCCGTCTTGACGTACTTGCGGCGTTCGCCCGCCTCGAATACGACGGTGTTCGGCTCGTCAACTTCGTAAGCCGAGCCAAGTTCGGCGGCCCGCGCAAGATCGCGATCGGGGTCGATAACGGCAATGTCGAGAGCGACGCCCTCGATCCGCGAGGCGGCGTGTTCGTATTCCTTTAGCAGGAACCGGACTTCATCGTAGACCGAATCGCCCTTGCGCACGAAAGCCAGTATGCTAATGCGCCCCTGCAAGGCTTCAAGCATGTGCAGAGTTTTGTCGGACAGAGCGTAGTAGCGGTGAGAAGATATGTCCCAGCGCGCCGCAAGGTACTTGAAGGCGATATAGTTGAGCATCACCACCAGCGCGGCAGCCAGGAACACCGACACGCATGCGTTGATTCCCGAAACACAGCGGCGTCCGCGCTGTCTGCGGATTCGCGATCTGACTTCTTTTACCTCTTGCGGCATGGTTCCACCCGGCGTTTTATCTCAACTGCCTGGATTCAAGAATCCTGACTGAAGAAAACAGTAGAAGCCAGGTTCCGGACGCGTAAAGCACAAGTGTGGGCGCGCTGATGATTCCCCTGCAGAAATCCTCTATGTGCGTCGTCGCCGAAACATACTCTGAAAGGCGGCCGGCCCCGCCGGGCAACGCGGACAGCAGCCATCCGAGCAGCAGTCCGAGCCACACCGCAACAAAGCAGCACACCGCCGATACGATCTGATTGCGGGTTAACAGCGAAATGAGCAACCCCAGGGCCGTGAAGAACGCCGACAGCAGTACCAGGATAATCAAACCGCCACACAGTGCCCCCATGTCAATATCATCGAGGGACAGCCCCGGGCTGAATCTTTCCAGAATAAAAAGCGAGCCGACAGCGGGAAGAGTGACGATCGTCAGGAAAGTCAGCGCCCCCGCGTACTTGCCGAGCACGACCTCGTTCTCGGTAACCGGCGCCGTCATCAGAGTCTCGATAGTGCCATAGCGCTTCTCCTCCGCGAAGAGCCGCATTGTTATTACGGGTATGAGCATTCCGAGCCATATCACTATCGCGCCGATGAGCAACGAAGGCAGCGGATCGGCGGCGCCCACGTTTCTGACCGCCCCGAGAAAGAAAGTGAAACCCGTTGCTCCCAGAAAGACAACCATGATCACGTAGGCGATCGGCGAAAGAAAACAGGCCGCGAGCTCGCGGCGCCAGATAACGCAGAATCTTCGCATCAGTTTTCTCCGTCCGCGGTCATTTCAACAAAGACATCTTCCAGGTTGCGGCGCTCCATCGTCAGTTCCCGCAAGTCCCAGCGGTTTGAGCTCACGATCTTGAATAGATGCACGCGAGGGTCCGCGTCCTTTTCGCATTCGCAGTTGAATGTGATCCATTCGCCCGCGGCGGCTCCTTCGCGCGTTACGCGGCTGACGCCGGGCGCCGCGGCCAGCGCCTCGCAAACCGGCAATTCCGGCCCACGGACCTGAATCCGGGCTCGCGGGCGGGCCTTCATCAGGCCCACCAGGTTGCCGGCCGTGTCCGATGCGACAATCCGACCGCGGTTGAGAATCAGAACGCGCCGGCAGGTCATCTCGACCTCCGAAAGGATATGGCTCGAAAGCAGCACGGTATGCCGGGGCGCGAGCCCTTTGATCAGGTTGCGAATCTGACGTATCTGGTTCGGGTCCAGCCCGATTGTCGGTTCGTCCAGAATCAGGACCCGCGGCTGGTGAATCAGACTGTCGGCCAGCCCGATTCGCTGACGATAGCCCTTGGAAAGCGTCCCGCAAACGGCGCGGCGGACCTCGATCAGGCCGCACGCCTCCAGCATCTCCTGTATGCGCCCCCTCAGCGCGCGGCCAGTCAGCCCCTTCAGGCGGCCGCGATATGCCAGATACTCCTGGACACGCATTTCGTTGTAGAGCGGCACCTGCTCGGGAAGATATCCGATGCGCCGCCTGACCTCGACCGAGTTGGAGAAAACGTCCAGTCCGTCAACAGTGACCTCGCCGCCGGTCGCCGGCAGAAAGGTGGAGACGATTCGCATCGTAGTTGTCTTGCCTGCGCCGTTGGGCCCCAAAAGACCGACAATCTCGCCCTCGGCTATGTCGAAGGATATGTTGTCGATCGCCGTGAAGCGGCCGAAGCGCTTGGTCAATCCCTTGACGTTAATCATGCGTCGCTCTTCCGTGGTTTGACTTGGAAGTAAGAGAGGTTATTATCTTTGTTTTGGACTCGCAGTCAAGCAGGGGGTGCGGGGGTGCCGGGGTACCGGGGATTCGACTACCGTAGCGTTCGCGGCGCGCGAACGGCGATGGTGCACGAACAGGGAGCGGGATTCGCATACAGCGAAAGGCACCTGCAGTGTACATGGTATGATCCCTCATACCGTCCGGACAATCTTCAGACCGTTGACGGCGAAGCGCTTACGATCGAGGATCCCGGCCGCTGGAATCTATCGGCCGGCCCCGATTTTCTAGACGCGGTTCTCTCCGTCGCTCCCCAGCGGCGCCGCCTGCGGGGAGATGTAGAGGTCCACGTGCGTCCGGGCGACTGGCGTTTGCACGGGCACGCAAGAGACGCCCGCTATTCCAACGTGGTCGCCCACGTGACCTACTTCCCGGGAAGGTTGCCGCCTGCGCTGCTGCCGCCGGGGGCGGTCCAGGTTGCGCTCAAACCTTTTCTGGCCGGAAATCCCCTCTTTTCCTTCGAGTGCATCGATGTAACGGCCTATCCCTACGCGGCGCGTCAGGCGACGCCGGCGCCCTGCGCCCGTATCTTCAAGGCCCTTTCTCCCGAAAGCAGCACCGACATACTCGAACAGGCGGGAAGAGAACGCCACGAGATCAAGGCCCGTCGCACGGCTGACGGTATCGATGAGAAGGGGGTCGATCAGCAATTCTACGAGGACTTGATGTATGCCCTGGGCTACAAACAGAACCGCGTGCCTTTCCGCCGGCTTGCCCGCCTTGTGCCGCTGGACCGGCTGCGGCAGGAAGCGGGGCCGGACCCAATTCGGGGCTACGCGCTGCTGCTGGGGGTTGCGGGCCTTATGCCGAAGCGGCCTGCTGCCAACTGGGACAACGAGACACGTTCCTTCGTCCGAACGCTTTGGGACGTATGGTGGAAGGAGCAGAGCCGCTGGACAGAACGGGCGTTGCAGCCCTCCAGCTGGTGCCGGTCCGGAATCAGACCCCAGAACCACCCGGTGCGGCGACTTGCGGCGGCAGCTTCTCTCTTCTGCCGCGACGCCTCGCCTGCCGGCAGGCTGTCGGCGCTGGATACCGCCGACGCGCGGCAGTGGTACGCCCGGGCGGCTGAAATACTTTGTTTCTCCGGAGCCATACCTTACTGGTCACGCCGTCTAAGCCTTGGCGGCGCCCCCGCCAAGAACGATGTGGCCCTGCTCGGTTCGCGGCGCATCGCCGCCATCGTATACAACGTCTTTCTGCCGACAGTCAGGGCGGTCGGCCGGAAGACCGACCACCTATTGCCGTTCATGCCGGCAGAAGAGGACAACAGCCTGATGCGGCGCACCGCCCACAACCTTTTCGGGCCGGATCACAATCCCGCCTTCTACCGCACCGGCCTCAGGCAACAGGGCCTGTTGCAGATATTCTACGACTTCTGCCTAAACGACCGTGACGGTTGCCGGAAATGCCGCCTGGCGGCAGCGCTCGGAAAGACGATGCCGGGCCAGTTAGCCGTTGACGAGCGGCCGCCGGATGCAGTAGGCATAGATCCATGATCGCTATTATCGACTATCGTGCGGGAAACCTGACGAGCGTAAGGCTTGCGTTTGAAGGCCTGGGAATTGAGGCGCGCATCACCAACGAGCCCGGCGTCGTGCACGCGGCCGCCCGCGTGGTCTTCCCCGGCGTCGGCGCGGCCGGCACTGCCATGTCCAACCTGGAGCGCCTCGGCCTCAAGGATGTAATTCACGAAACCGCCGCATCCGGAAAACCTTTTCTCGGAATCTGTTTGGGGACGCAGATTATTCTCGAGCACTCCGACGAAGACGGCGGCGTGGATTGCCTCGGAATCATGGCGGGAAACGTGATGCGTTTCGGGCCGGCCGACAGGTACGACAAGGTGCCGCAAATGGGCTGGAACCAGGTCGCCTTGCGCCGAACTCACCCCGTGCTGGAAGGCATCGCGGACGGAGGCGAGTTCTACTTCGTCCACAGCTACTTTCCGGCGCCGGCCGATTCGCAAACAATAGTCGGGGAAACCTCGTATGCGGGCACGACTTTCGCCTCCGTCATCGCCCGGAACAACATAATCGCCACGCAGTTCCACCCCGAAAAATCGGGACGGCTCGGCCTGCGCCTATTGCGTAATTTCTGCGACTGGAGTCCTTAGCACATGCTCACCAAACGCATAATTCCATGCCTGGATATACGCGGCAGAAGGGTGACCAAGGGCGTCCGCTTCAAGAACAACGTCGACCTGGGCGATCCCGTGGAAATGGCCGCACGTTATTACGAAGACGGGTGTGACGAACTCGTCTTCTACGACATAACCGCGTCCGCCGAGCGCCGTGGGATCGACATAGAGATGGTAGAAGAAGTCGCGCGCGCCATCCGCATACCCTTTGCCGTAGGCGGAGGCCTGTCCGGTCTCGACGACATGGCGCGCGTTCTGCTCGCCGGCGCCGAAAAGGTGTCCGTAAACTCGCTGGCGGTGGGCAACCCCTCGATAATCGCGGAGGGCGCCAGGGCCTTCGGCTCCCAGTGCATCGTGCTGGGTATGGATCCCCTGAAGGTTGATGATCGCGCCGCCTGTCCATCCGGTTACGAGATTACGATTCGCGGATTCAGAGAGCGCACCGGCATGGACGCACTGGAGTGGGCCAGGCGCGCGCAGGATCTCGGAATCGGCGAGATTGTCGTCAATTCCGTCGATGCCGACGGTACACGCGAAGGATATGAGATCGAACTGACGCGCCTCATCGCCGAGAACGTCGGGGTGCCGGTCGTCGCCTCGGGAGGCGCCGGCTGCCCCGCTCACCTCGCCGCGGTCTTCCGCGAAGCCCACGCCGACGCCGCCATAATCGCCGGCATGATTCACACCGGCAAATACACGATCCGCAGAATAAAGGACGAACTGGCTGCGGACGGGATCCCGGTAAGAATGACCTGGTGACGGGCCTTCGTATCCATACCTGTTGGGAAACTTGATTCCGGAGCCGGTCCGACACTGTTCTTTCAGTGCCACGGTCCCTGGGAGATTCCGGCGTCTTGGAACTTCGCGGGGAGCCCGGCTTCGTGCCGCTGTCGCGGCGCTACGCCGCGGCATCCAGGTCGTGATCGTCCTGAGTGGTGGACCCTTCTCCACCAACTGAGGAACTTCTTCCGGCTTCAACACTCGTCGACAGGCGAGCCCGCGCGCGAGTGACACCGGGATGGTGGCACTCGCGCGCGCAATATTCAAGACGGATGTACGGCGAACGCCTGGCCGTCGCGGCTGCCGCCGCGACGACTATTTGCGGCCT
>Ga0180435_10000356_pt1 | contig 47582 bp, 40 predicted proteins | sample SS_ome_3_FD_132467 | JGI IMG/M metagenome (GOLD analysis project Ga0180435, IMG submission 132467) | Hypersaline lake sediment archaeal communities from the Salton Sea, California, USA - SS_3_S_1 metaG | ecosystem: Environmental > Aquatic > Non-marine Saline and Alkaline > Hypersaline >... | reverse complement strand
TCCGTCGCGCCGGGGGCGCTGCTCGCGGCGACCGCGGTGCTCGGCCTCGCCGCGTGCACCTACGACGGAGCGACGGCCGGGGCCGAGGTCGACGCCTCGGCGGCCGGCTACGCGCCGGCCGCGTCGCCTTCCATGCGCGCCGGGCAGGGCGGCCGCGGTGGCCGACCGGCGGCGGAAGGACTCCTGTCGTTGCGCGCCGCGGGAGGCGAGGGCGAGGTGATGCGCGAGGAGCTCGCGGGTTTCGGCTACCTCGACGGCGGTGGCGACGAGTGGCGCGCTCTCGACCGCCAGTCGGACGACTTCGGCGCGTACGGCCAGACGAGCTTCGAGGAGCTGCTCGCCGCGATCCGGCCGCTCGAGGGCGAGTCGCCCGAGGACTACTACCAGCGTCAGTTGATGACGCGTCCGTTCGTGCCGACGAGCGTGGACGCGGTCAGCACCTTCGGTCTCGAGACCGACACGGCGAGCTACGCGCTGGCGCGCGCCCAGCTCGAGGCCGGCGCCCTGCCGCAGCCGTGGAGCGTGCGCGTCGAGGAGTTCGTGCACGCGATCGACAGCGACATCCCCGCGCCCCGGAGCGGCGACTTCTCGGTCTCGACCGACCTCGTGCCCAGCCCGTTCGGCGCGGACGACGCGTGGATCTGTCGCATCGGTCTGCGCGCGCGCGACGTGGCCGAGTTCGAGCGCGGCCCGCTCGCGCTGACCTTCGTCGTCGACCGCTCCGGCTCGATGAACAGCTCCGAGCGCATGCCGATGGTGAAGCGCGTGCTCGGCCTGCTCGCGGACCAGCTCGACGCGCGCGATCAGGTCGCCGTGATCACCTACTCCAGCGAGGCCGAGGTGCTCGTCCCGCCGACCTCCGGCAGCGCGTTGCGCGGCGCGATGGACGCGATCGAGTCGATCCGTCCCGGCGGCAGCACGAACATCGACGCCGGCCTCGCGCTCGGGTGCGACACCGCGGCGAACCACTACCTCGAAGGCGCGCAGAACTTCGTCGTGCTGCTCTCCGACGGCCTCGGCAACGTCGGCGAGACCGAGGCGGACGCGCTGCTCGCCAAGACCGAGGAGGCGCGCGAGAGCGGCCTGTTCCTGAACACGGTCGGGGTCGGCATGACCGCGCGCGACCGCTTCCTCGAGCGCCTCGCCAACGCCGGCGACGGCCGTTGCGACTATGTGGACCGCGAGGAGGAGGCGCGCCGCGCGTTCGTCGAGCGCTTCACCGGCGCGTTCCAGGTCGTCGCGAAGGACGCCAAGCTCCAGGTCGAGTTCGATCCCGCGCTCGTGGGTCGTTGGCGCCTCGTCGGCTTCGAGAACCGCGCGATCGCGGACGCCGACTTCACGAACGACGCGGTCGACGCCGGCGAGATCGGCGCGGGACACTCGGTCGCGGCGCTGTACGAGCTCGAGGGCGTGCGCTTCGACGGCGGCCGCCCGCTCGGCGAGGTGCGCCTGCGCTACTTCCCCGAGGAGCGCACCGAGGCGGTCGAGGCCGAGTGGGGCATCGAACTCGCCGGCCTGCACCCCGACTTCGACGCGGCGCCCGCGTCCCTGCGCGCGCAGGTGTGCATGGCGCAGTTCGGCGAGCTCGTGGCGCGTAACGCGCACGCCGCGAACGACTCGCCGCACGCGCTCGTGGCCACGGCGCGCGCGGTGGCCGCGCGGTTCGACGACGCGGCCTTCGACGGCGCGGTCGAACTCATGGCGACCGCCGAGCTGCTCCTCGAGGAGCGCGACGCCGCCGCGCGCCGCGAGCCGGTGCTCGAGGTCGGTCGCCAGCTCGCGTTCGCGCACTACCAACACCTGCTCGAGGCGCGCCGCGATCCGAAGAGCGACGCGACGGCGGCCGCGGCCGAGACGGTGACGGCGATGGAGGCGGCCTTCCACGCCGAGGTCGACACGGCCACGGGCGGGGCGATCGAGCTGCGGGACGAGGCCGAGGAGGAGCGCGCCGGCTGAGGCGCGCGGCCCCGAGAGCGCGGGGCCCCGAGACTCCGGGACGCGATGCCCAGCGGCACGGCGGCGCCGTCGGAGCCCGGTCGTGCGACACTCCGTCGCAGTTGCAGGGGTCCGCGCGAACGCGCAGGATGCTCGCCCGTTCCGCGGGACGCTCGCTGACGCCGGCCGGCCCGCGACCGTAGCCCCGCACCGCGACGCCTCCCATGTCCCGCACGACCCTCGTCCTCCTCGCCGCCCTGCTCGCCGGGATCGGCGTGACGCTCGGCGCCCTCGGCGCGCACGGGCTCGAGGACCGGTTCGTCAGCGGCGAGAAGGACGGGCAGGCCTGGTGGGAGACGGGCGTGCGCTACCAGATGTGGCACGCGCTCGCGCTCCTCGCGCTGGCGGGGATCGCGCGCCGACCCGGGTGGGTCGTGCCGCTCGGCTTCGTGCTCGGCACCGCGGGCTTCAGCGGGTCGCTCTACGCGATGGCGCTCGGCTCGACCTGGTCCGGCTGGGGTCCGATCACGCCGCTCGGCGGAACCCTCTACCTGGTGGGGTGGTTCGCGCTGATCGTGCGCGCGGCGCGCGGAGAATTCGCCGGTTCGCCTGTGCCCGCGGGTGCGGACGGTGCGAAGGACGGTGCGAAAGACGGTGCGCGCGGCGCGGCCGCAGGGAAGGGGGCGTGATGAGTTCGAAGGGACGGAGTTCGATCGGGCGGCGGCGCAGAGCCGCGTCGTTCGTGGCCGCGTGCGGCGGCGCGCTGGCGCTCGCGTTCACCGGCTGCGCGAGCGACGGCGACCACGACGGTGCGCGCGGTCCCGTCCTGGTGCAGGAGGAGTTCGGCTCGCTCGAACAGGTGCTGCGCCACGACGACCTCTACCTGGCCACCGCGGTCGACGAGGACGCGCTCGAGCTGGCCGCGCGCCGCGGCTTCCGCGCCGTGCTCGACCTGCGCCCCGACGAGGAGGCGGACCGCGTCCCGTTCGGGCCGCACGCGCGTCGCGTCGGGCTCGAGTACGCGCACGAGGCCGTCGACCCGACGGCGCTCGACGACGCGTCGATCGACCGCGTGCTCGCGCTGTTGCGCCCCGCGGGCGACGCCGTCGGTCCCGTGCTCGTGATCGGCGGCAGCGTCGACTCGCCCGCCGCCGTGTTCGCGATCCACCGCGCCGTGGTCGACGGCGCGGGCGTCGAGGAGGCGCTCGCCGACGGTCGCGCGGCCGGCCTGAAGCCGGGCGTGAGCGAGGCGCAGGTCGAGCTTCAGGTGGAGCGTCTGACGAGGTCGAGCGACGCCACCGCCGACGACACGAGCGCCGACACGACCGACTCGAGCTCCTCCTCGTCGAGCGACGCGGGCGGCAACGCGTAGACCGTGTTGCCGAGCGGGCGCAGGAGCACGCCGTGCTCGAGCGCGTCGCGGCGCAGCACGGGGCTGAGGTCGGACAGGTAGCCGCTCGCCCCCGCGGTCGGAACGTCGAACGCGACGACGCCGCCGGTGCGCCGCGGGCGTTCGATCTCCTCGGGGAGCCGCTCGACGAGGCGCCGTTCGATCGCGTCGCCGATCGCTTCGAGTCGCTCGGGCGTGTCCTCGGCCTCGATCGTGTCGAGCGAGGCGTTGGCGACCGCGCAGCCCAGCGCGTGCCCGGTGAACGAGTGCCCGTGGAAGAACGCGCGGACGCGCTCGGGCGACAGGAACGACTCGAAGATCTCCTCGCGCGCGAGCGTGACGGCGAGCGGCATCGTCCCGCCGGTGAGGCCCTTCGCGAGGCAGAGCAGGTCGGGCTCGACGCCGGCCTTCGCGCTCGCGAACAGCGCGCCCGTGCGCCCGAAGCCGGTCATCACCTCGTCGCAGATCAGGGGCACGCCGTGGCGCGTCGTCGAGGCGCGCGCGCCGCGCACCAGGTCGGCGCCGTGCATGAGCATCCCGCCCGCGCCCTGGATCAACGGCTCGAGCAGCACGCCCGCCGCGCGCTCGCCGAGCTCTTCGAGCGCCGCTTCGATCGCGCCCGCGTCGGCGGGCACGCGGCGCACGTCGAACAGCAGTGGGCGGAACGGCTCGAAGAACGGATCGGGGTCGCCGACGCTCATCGCGCCGAAGGTGTCGCCGTGGTACCCGCCCTCGAGCGTCACGAACACGCGCCGCTCGCGTTCGCCGCGGTGCAGGTGGTGCTGGTAGGCCATCTTCAACGCGATCTCGACGGCGGCCGAGCCGTTGTCGCTGAAGAACACGCGAGTGAGCGGGCCGGGCGCGATCGCGGTCAGGCGCTCGGCGAGGCGGACGCCGGGCTCGTGCGTCGCGCCGGCGAAGATCACGTGGTCGAGCGTGCGCGCCTGGGTCGCGAGCGCTTCGACGAGTCGCGGATGGCCGTGGCCGTGCAGGATCGTCCACCAGGACGAGATGCCGTCGACGAGCTCGCGCCCGTCGGCGAGCGTGAGCTTCGAGCCGCGCGCGCCGACGACCTCGAGCGGGTTCGTGTCGGTCGCGTGCTGCGTGTACGGGTGCCAGACGCAGCGCGCGTCGCGGTCGGCGAGGCGCGCGAGCGGCGCGGGTTCGGTCGTCATGAGGTGAGCGGAGCGGGCGTGCGGCCGAAGGCGAGGCGCGCGAGGTCCACGCGCTCCGTCCAGGTGCGCAGGGCGTTCGCGTCGAGCGGCGCGAGCGGCGGCAACTCGACCACGGGCACCGGCGCGAGGCGCGCGGCGAGCGTGGCGCGGTTCGACGGGTGCGGCTCGCCGACGAGGATCAGCACGCTGGGCTCGAGGCGGCGCGCGCGCAGGGCCTCGACGGTGAGCAGCGTGTGGTTCAAGGTGCCGAGACCGCTGCGCGCGACGAGCGCGATGCGCGGGCGGTTCGCGGCCAGCCAGTCGGCCTGGGTGTGCGCGTCGTCGTAGGGGACGAGGAGTCCGCCGGCGAGCTCGAGCAGTAGCGGCGAACCGGCGCGCAGGCGCTCGAACTCGGGCGTCAGGCGTTCGTACGCGACGCGCTCACCCTCGGCGGCCGCGGCCTCGTGCGGCGACGCGGGCAGCCGGTACCGCGCGAGCGGCGCGCAGAAGCGCTCGTCCTCGAGGCCCGTCAGGCGCTGCACCGTCGAGGTGTCGTCGTCCGCGTGGTCCGGGCCGTCGACGCCCGTCTGGACCGGCTTCCAGTAGCGTGTGCCGTCGGGCGCGCACGCGAGCAGCGCGGCGCTCGCCACCGTCTTGCCGATCTCGGTGTCCGTCCCGACGACGCACAGCGCGTCGTGCGCGGGCGAGCGCACTTCGATCGCGGCGCCGGGCGCGACGGCGCGAACGCCGTCGAGCGCGTCGACCAGACGGTCGACCTCGGCGTCGGTGTTGTGCGCGTGCGCGACCAGGCGCAGGCGCGCCGATCCTTCCGGGACGGTCGGCGGACGCACGGCGCGCACATCGAGGTCGCGCGCGCTCGCGTCGCGCGCGGCGGCCACCGCGTCGGCGTCGTCGCCCACCACGAAGGGCACGATCGCGGCGTCGGGGTGCGCGAGTCCGAGGCGCGCGGCGAGCGCGCGCGCGAGGGCGTGGACGCGTTCGCGTTCGGCGTCGGCTTCGCGCGCGAGCTCGACCGAACGCGCGAGCGCGCCGGCGAGGGCCGGGACCGGCGCCGTGGTGAACAGGAAGGCGCGCGCGCGATTCGCGAGCGTCTCGACGACCGCGCGTCGGCCAACCGCGAGTGCGCCGGCGCACCCCAGCGCCTTGCCGCCCGTGACGATGCGCGCCGCGAGTCGCGACGGGTCGGCGCCATTGGCTTCCGCCGCCGCCCAGGCGCCGGCGCCGCCCCGTCCGAGCAGGCCGATCGCGTGCGCCTCGTCGACGACGAGGTACGCGTCGCGGCGCGCGCACAGCTCGGCCAGCGCGCCGAGCGGCGCCAGGTCGCCGTCCATGCTGAAGACCGACTCGACGACGACGAGGCGTCGGCGCGCGCCGGACGCGGCCGCGAGCTGCGCTTCGAGTTCGTCGAGGTCGAGGTGGGCGAACACGAACGGGCGCGCGCGGGACAGGCGCACGCCGTCGATGAGCGACGCGTGGTTGAGCGCGTCGGAGAACACCGCGTCGCCGCGGCCGACGAGCGCGCCGATCGCGCCGAGGTTCGCCTGGTAGCCGCTGGGGAACAGGAGCGCATCCTCGGCGTCGAGCCACTCGGCGACCGCCGTCTCGACGCGCCGCGCGACCTCGGCGCCGCCGCCCAACTGACGCGCCGCGCCCGCGCCGGCTCCCCAGCGCTCGAGCGCGTCGCGCGCCGCGTCGATCAGCTCGGCGCGCTGCGCGAGCCCGAGGTAGTCGTTGCTCGCGAAGTCTGCGCCCGAGGGCGCGGCGGGCGGCCACGCGCGGCGCCGCCCGCGCCCCTCGAGGCGCGCCAGGTCGGCCGCCAGCGCGCCGAACAGGTCGCCTCGGGGCTCGTCCGTCACGCGTCGGCGGACAGGCGCACGAGTCCGAGCTTGTCGAGCAACGCGGCGTCGCTGTCGGGCTTCGGGTTCGGCGTGGTGAGCAGCTCGTCGCCGATGAAGATCGAGTTGGCGCCCGCCAGGAAGCACAGGGCCTGGCTCGCTTCGTCCATGCCTTCGCGACCCGCGGACAGGCGCACGAAGGAGGTCGGCATGAGGATGCGCGCGGCGGCGATCACGCGCACGAACTCGCTCCAGTCGACGGGCGCCTCCTGCTCGAGCGGCGTGCCGCCGATGCGCACGAGCGCGTTGACCGGCACGCTCTCGGGCTGCGGGTCGAGTTCGGCCAGCTGCGCGAGTAGTTCCGCGCGCGCGTCCTCGCCTTCTCCCAGTCCGAGGATGCCGCCGCAGCAGACCTTGACGCCGGCGGCGCGCACGTTGTCGAGCGTGCGCAGGCGATCCTCCATCGTGCGCGTCGTGATGACCTGGCCGTAGTGGCTCGCGCCCGTGTCGAGGTTGTGGTTGTAGTAGTCGAGCCCGGCGTCCTTGAGCCGCTTCGCCTGGTGCTGCTCGAGCATCCCGAGCGTCACGCAGGTCTCCATGCCGAGCGACTTCACGCCCTCGACCATGCGGACGACCGCGTCGAACTGATCGCCGTCCTTCACGCTGCGCCACGCGGCGCCCATGCAGAAGCGGTCGGCGCCGCCCTCCTTCGCGCGACGCGCCTGTTCGAGCACGCCGTCCTCTTCGGCGAGCGGCGTGCGCTCGACCGGCGTGTCGTGGTGCGCGCTCTGCGAGCAGTAGGAGCAGTCCTCGGGGCAGCCGCCCGTCTTGATGCTCAAGAGCTGCGCGCACTGCACCTGCCGCGGGTCGTGGTGGGCGCGGTGCACCTGCGCGGCTTCGAAGACCAACTCGAGGAGCGGCCGCGCGAGCAACTCCTTGGCGCGCGCGACGGCCGCGGCGTCGGGGCGCGTGGCGCCGGTGGTCGCGGCCGGGACGGCGGGGGAGGCCGGAGCGTCGGACGCGGTGGTCGTGGGTCGGGGCATGGCGCCTATGCTATCGCTGCCGTCCGGCGACCAAACCCCCCTCCGGCCGATCCGCGGCCGGATCCCCAGACCCCCCAGGAGCCATGACCACGCGCCTTCCCAACTACTGGGAGTACATCCGCGTCGAGGAACTGCTCGCCCTGCAGGGCGGGCTCGAGGACCGCGAGAGCGACCTCGAGAACGACGAGGTGCTGTTCATTACGGTGCACCAGATCTTCGAGCTGTGGTTCAAGCTCGTCCTGCGGGAGCTGACCGTGGCGCGCGACCTCTTGAAGCGGCCGCTCGAAGAGGAGGAGCTGTCGGGCGTCGTCGCCGGCGCGCGGCGGGCGACCTGCGTGCTCCAGCACGCCGTCTCGCACTTCGAGGTCGTCGAGACGCTGCCGACAGACGGCTACCTGCGCTTCCGCGACAAGCTGATGCCGGCGAGCGGCTTCCAGTCCGCGCAGATGCGTCAGATCGAGATCCTGCTGGGGCTCGACGAGGGCGAGCGCATTCCGCTCGGCACCGAGGGCAGCTTCATGCAGGCGCTGCGTTCGCACGACGGCGGCGCGTCGTCCGCGCTGCGTCGCGTCGAGGCCCAGCGCGCGGACCGGCCGTCGCTGAAGGAGGCGCTGTACGACTGGCTGTGGCGCACGCCCATCGACGGCCTCGGTCCGGACGACGAGGGCGCCGACGACGCGCTGCAGGCGTTCGTCGACGACTACACCGCCGCCCACCGCGGCGAGGTCGATCGCAGCGAGCGGCTCGCGCTCGAGCGCACCTACTCCGAGGAGGAGGCCGCGAAGCTGCGCGCGCGCTACGACGGCGAGCGTCAGGCGCTGGTGGACCACCTCGCCGCCGGCGGCGATCCGCGCGCGCGACGCATCCGGACGGCGCTCCTGTTCATCCTCGGCCACGCGCAGGAGCCGCTGCTCTCCTGGCCGAACGCGCTGCTCGAGGCCGTCACCGCGCTCGAGCAGGCCTTCGTCATCTTCCGCCAGCGCCACGCGCGCATGGTCGAGCGGGTCATCGGCCGCCGGGTCGGCACGGGCGGTTCGAGCGGCGTCGACTACCTGGACCAGACCGCTCTGAGGTACCGCGTCTTCACCGACCTGTGGGCGGCCCGGACCTACCAGATCCGCCCCGAGGCGATGCCGAAGTTGACCCGACCGGACTTCTATCGCTTCGCCGCCGGCTGACGATCGCCACTCTTGACCGTGGATTGACGATCGCGCAGTACGCTCCGCGCCCTTCGTCGACGCCGCGAGGGCACCTCTACCCATGGTCATGGCCACCGAACCCACCAACGAGTCGGTCCTCGTCGTCGAGGACGAGACGGATCTGCGCGAGCTGCTCGAGCTCCACCTGTTGCGCGAGGGGTATCGCGTCCTGACCGCGGAGGACGGCCGACGCGGCTTCGAACTCGCGGCTTCCGAACGCCCGGACCTCATCGTCCTGGACTGGATGCTCCCGAACATGAGCGGTCCCGAGGTGGCGCGAATGCTTCGCGACCGCAAGGACACGCGCAGTGTCGGCATCCTGATGCTGACGGCGAAGGGCGAGGAGGCGGATGTGGTCGAGGGCCTCGAGTCCGGCGCCGACGACTACGTCACCAAGCCGTTCCGGCCGAAGGAGCTCATCAGTCGGGTCAAGGCCGTGCTGCGCCGTCGCGCGAGCGAGGACGATCGCGACCGCAGTCGCATCAGCGTCGGCAGCCTGACGATGGACCGCGATCGCTTCGAGCTGCTCGTCGAGAGCGAACACGTGACGCTGACGCGCGCCGAGTTCCGACTCCTGTGGACGCTGCTCAGCCACCCCGGTCGCGTCTTCACGCGCGGCGAGCTGGCCGAGGAGATCACGGCCGGCGAGTCGATCATCCTCGAGCGCAACGTGGACGTGCACGTGAGCGCGGTCCGCAAGAAGCTGGGCGCCGAGGGCGACATCATCCAGACGGTCCGCGGCGTCGGCTACCGCTGCAAGGACTGAGGACGCGAGCGGGAGCGACGCTGCTCGCTCCTTCGGCGGCCACGGCGACGGGCCCGACGAGCGAGGTGCTCGTCGGGCCCGTCGTTCTGGTTCCGTGCGGCGTCGGCGCCCGGTCGGCGCGAGGCTCCGCGCCTAGAAGCGCGTCTGGAAGCGCAGGACGAAGTTGTCGAGGTCCGTCGTGCCGCTGGGGTCGTCGCGCTCGGCGATGTTGTAGTTGAACATGATCCGAGAGTTGGCGTTCAGGTACCAGTTGGCGCCGACGCCGAAGAACTCGCCTTCCTCCGCCGTCGGCGCTTCGCTGAAGTCCAGCATCGTGAAGCGGGCGATCAGTTCGAGCGCGCCCGTGCCGTCGCCCCAACCCCGCCACGGGGACTTGGGCGACACGGGACCGAAGGCGCCGCGCCGATAGTTGCGCGATTCACCGGTGGCGAACCAACTCACCTGGGCGTACGCGCCGTCGAGCGTCGTGTCGGATCCGCCGCCGGTGCCGCCGAGCGTGGTCTTCATCCACTCGGCCTGCGCGGAGAACGCGCCGAAGACGCCGGCCCACTCGAGTCCGAAGCGCTCGATGCCGTCCGACGGCACGGCGCCGGAGTCGACCAGGAACGCTCCGCGGTTGGCGCCGGGGTACGCGCGGAAGCGCAGGCCGTCGCGCGAGCTCCCCGTCGAGGCGGACGCGCCGAAGTGCATGAAGCTCGTGTCGGACTCGTCGAGGTCGAAGCGGTACGTCCCGCGCAGCGCGCCCTCCCAGTGTCCGCCCTCCGCGTTGCCGAAGCTGTCGCTGTCGTTGTTGAAGATCGACGCCGCCCAGGTACCGGCGTCGTCCGCGAACGCGCTGCCCGTCATGAAGCCGGTCTGTCGCTCCGGGAGCAGGTCCTCCGTCGGATCGCGGTCGATCGCGATGGTCGCCTCGATCGACGTGTTCACGTCGAGGCCCATCGGCTGGAAGAAGTGCCCGACCTTCAGGTAGAGCGGGCCGATCAGCTCGTTGTAGCGCGTCCAGACGTCGAAGATCCGAACGTCGCCGTCGCGCAGCTCGAGCTGGAAGCGCCAGTCGACGTTGCGCCACGCGCGGCCGTGCAGGTCGAGGTGGGCGCGTCGGAACTTGGCGCCGTCGGTCGACTGGTCGCCGTCGTCCGTGTGGATGAAGTCGAGGTTGATGCGGCCGCCGATCCGCGTCATGAACTCCTTGTCCTCGCTCTCGAAGCGCAGATCGCCGTTCCAATACAGGCGGTCGACCGCCGGGGGGCCGTCCGACGCCGTGGGGGTGGAGGCGACGGATGCGAGGGTCGACGGCTCTTGCGCCGCGACCGGGCCGGCGGCGGCGAGCGCGACGGCGAGCGGGGCGAGGCGGGCGAGCGGACGAACGCAGGGGGAGGGAGGTGTGTGCATGTCGTGACGGGCTCCGGTTCGCTGGGAAGGGCCGGATCGGGGGAAGAGTGGGGGGAGAGATGGGGAGGGGCGGCCGAGGGCCGACCCACGGGGTCAGGGTCACCGCGGGGCCAGGGGGAACAGGCGGCCTGTGGCAAGAGGTGTACCGGGGCGTGCCCCCGCGTCCGAGCCCGGTCCGCCGCCCCACGACTTCATTTACTCCGTCTTTACCTGGCCTTGGTGGGGAGCGTACCCCCGCCTCACTACTCTCCCGCCCCCCACGCCCCCGGCACCGCCCCGACCGGCTCCCCGGAGCCACTCGTCCCGGGGCCGTGTCGGCCCCGCTCCCCTCGGGTCGCACCGTCCGGCCCGTGTGCGCGGCCCCATCCGTCCCGCCCCGGTGGCGCGCCCATCACGTGAAGTCCCTGCTCACGCCGATCCGTTCGGCCGCCGCGATCGTCGTGATCGCCGCTGCCTGCTCGCCCCGTGAGAGCCGGTCCACGGCCACCCCGGACTCGACCGCCGGCGCGCCCGGTGCAGCCGCTACCGAGCAGGCGGGCGAAGCCGACTCGGTCCGCGCGTCCGCGAACGAGTCCACGCGGCTCGACGTGACCGTGGATCCGCGGCTCCCGGCCTACACGCGCGTCGACAGCGTGTCCGGCGTCATCCGGAGCATCGGCTCCGACACGATGAACAACCTGATGGCGCTGTGGACCGAGGACTTCAAAGCCTTCTACCCCAACGTCCAGGTCGAGATCGAGGGTCAGGGGTCGAGCACCGCGCCGCCCGCGCTGATCCAGGGCACGGCGAACTTCGGACCGATGAGTCGCCCCATGCGCGGCAACGAGGTCGACGAGTTCCGCCAGGTCTTCGGCTACGAGCCGACGCTCATGCCGACGGCCGTCGACATGCTCGCGCTGTTCGTCCACAAGGACAATCCGATCGAGGGTCTCACGGTCGAACAGGTCGACGCGATCTTCTCGAAGGGGCGCCGAGGTGGTTACGACTTCGACATCGTGCGCTGGGGCGACCTCGGTCTGACCGGCGAGTGGGCCGACAAGACGATCAGCTTGTACGGCCGCAACTCGGCCTCGGGCACCTACGGCTTCTTCAAGAGCAACGCGATCTTCGGCGGCGACTTCAAGGACAGCGTCAAGGAGCAGCCGGGAAGTAGCGCTGTCGTCTCGGGCATCGCGAAGGACCGCTTCGCGATCGGCTACAGCGGGATCGGCTACAAGACCGCCGACGTGCGGGTCGTTCCGCTCATGTACGAGGGCGACGAGCAATTCTTCCCCGGGGAGCCGCGGCACGCCTACTCCGGCGCCTATCCCCTGGCCCGCTTCCTGATCGTCTACATGAACTACGAGCCCGGAACGGAGCTGGACCCGCTGCGACGCGAGTTCGTGCGCTTCCTCTACAGCCGTGACGGACAGGCCGACATCGTCGAGGACGGCTACCTCCCGCTGCCCGCCGTCGTCGCACGCGACGCAGCGGCCAAGGTCGGCGTCCGTGTCGAACTCCTGGACGCGGAGTAGTCGTGGCGATCCGAGAGAACGAGCGCAGCGCCCAGTTGCAGTCCGGCTCCTTCAGCGGCGTCCGCCGCGATCGCGAGACGCGTACGAGCGTCAAGGTCGCCGAGGTCGTCAGCCGCGTGTTCATCACCGCAGGTGGGATCGGGACGATCATCGCCGTCTCGATGATCTTCGTCTTCCTCCTCTCGGTGGTCGTGCCGCTCTTCGCGCCCGCGGAGGTCGAAGCGCGATCGCAGGAGACCGTCGACTTCAGCGGCTCGATCGCGGCGGGTATCGACCAGTACGAGGTCGCCCAGTGGATCGCGGGTGACGACGGAGTCATTCGCTTCCAACGACTCGAGGACGCCGCGCCCGTCGGGTCGGTGTCGATGGTGCGCGAGACCATCGGCGCGCCGACCTCCGTGGCCTTCTCGCCCCAGGGCGATCGCTGCGTACTGGGCTTCGAGGACGGTGGCGTCCAGTTGGTCGACGTCGGGTTCGACCAGGACTACCTCCCGGACGGGGAGGAGCCGCTCGAACTGACGGGTCTGGCCTCGGGCGAGACCGCGGTCCACGAGGGTGCAGTCGTTCAGCGCACGCCGATCGGGCGACTGCGCGCGACCACCTTCCGCTTCGAGCCCGACGACCTCGAGTTCCCGCTCGGCGAGCGCGAGATCCACCTCGCCGACGCGACGATCGTCGCGAAGCGCCGGGCCTACGGCGCCCTCTCGGTCGACGGCGTGCTCGCGCTCACGAACGTCCGGATCCGCACCAGCATGCTGGGTGGCGTCACGCGTCGCGTCTCGGCGATCGACCTCCCCTACGCGCCCCCGGACGGCGCCGGGTTGCCCAGCTACCTGTTCGTGAACGGGCGCGGGCGCGACGTGCTGCTGTTGTGGGACGACGGCACCTACCAGCGCTACCGCAAGGGCCCGGACGGCGAAGGCGCGCTCGTCGAGACACTGGACCTGCTTCCCGAGGAGGGCGCGCGGGTCACCGCCGCGGTTCAGCTGATCGGCCGCGAGACCCTCGCCGTCGCCGACGATCGCGGGGTCGTGCGCACCTGGTTCATGGTGCGCGACGCCGCCGACCCCAGCCGCCTCGTGACCGTCTCGTCGGGGAGCACGCGTCCGCTCGAGGGGCGACACGTGGTCGCGCTGTGCGGCTCGCCGTCGTCGCGACTGCTCCTGGGGGGGACGAACGACGGTCACCTCGAGATCTACAGCGCCACCTCGCACGAGCTCGTCGGGGAGGCGGAGATCGGACTGGACGAGCCGATCGAGACCCTCGCGCTCTCGATCACCCAGAAGACCGCGCTCGCGATCAGCGGCGAGCGCCTCGTGCGGGTCGAGGTCGACCCGAAGCACCCCGAGGCGAGCATCGCCGCGCTCTTCACGCCGGTGTGGTACGAGGACTACACGGGGCCCGAGCACGTGTGGCAGTCGACGGGCGGCTCCGACGACTTCGAGCCCAAGCTCGGCATGTCGACGCTCGTCTACGGCACGCTGAAAGCGACCTTCTACTCGATGATCTTCGGCGGGCCGCTCGCGCTGCTCGCCGCGATCTTCACCTCGGAGTTCCTCTCGGGCCGACTCCGTCAGAAGGTGAAGACCGTGATGGAGCTGATGGCCTCGCTACCGAGCGTGGTCCTCGGCTTCCTCGGTGGCCTCGTCATCGCGCCGTTCGTGCAGGACCGCCTCGCAGGGATCCTGGGCGTCCTCTTCGCGCTGCCCTTCAGCTTCCTGCTGGGCGCCTACCTGTGGCAGCTCCTGCCGCGTCGGATCGCGCTGCCCTGGAACAACGGTTGGCAGCGCTTCGCGACGATCGTCGTCGCGATCCCGATCGCGGTGCTCCTGGGCTCCGTGTTCGGGCCGCTCATCGAGAGCATCTTCTTCGCCGGTGACGCCGAGGCCTGGCTCTCGGGCACGACGGCCGGTGGCGCGACCGGGGGCTGGGCGTTCCTCCTGTTGCCGGCGACGATCGTGCTGGTGGCGTTCATCGGCTCACGGGTCATCGACCCCCTGATCCGTGACCGCCTGGGCAGCGCGTCCCACGGCCAACTCGCTCGGGCGCACCTCGTGAAGTTCCTGGTCGGCAGCGTCGCCGCCGTCCTGATCGCCTTCGTCGTCGGCTTCGTGCTCTCGTCCGCGGGCGCCGACCCGCGCGGCGGTCTCGTCGACACCTACGTGCAACGCAACGCGCTGGTCGTCGGCTTCGTGATGGGCTTCGCGATCATCCCGATCATCTACACCTTGGCCGAGGACGCCCTCTCGAGCGTCCCCGAGCACCTGCGTCAGGCTTCGCTCGGTGCGGGGGCGACGCCGTGGCAGACCGCGACCCGGGTCATCGTGCCCACCGCGATGTCCGGCCTCTTCTCGGCGGTCATGATCGGGCTCGGTCGTGCGGTGGGCGAGACGATGATCGTGCTGATGGCGACGGGCAACACGCCCATCATGGACCTCAACATCTTCAACGGCTTCCGAACGCTGTCCGCGAACATCGCGGTCGAACTCCCGGAGTCGGCGAAGGACAGCACGCACTACCGCGTGCTCTTCCTCGCGGCGTTGACGCTGTTCGCGATGACCTTCGTCCTGAACACGTTCGCCGAGTTCATCCGCCAGCGTTTCCGCAAGCGCGCCTACCAGCTGTGAGGAGCCCGTCGTGACGACTACCGAGACCGTCCAGGCGAAGTCCGCGGGCTCCGCCCCCACGCCCCCGCGCGGGCGCAAGCGCACGACTTCGCTCGCCGCGCACGGCGAGCCCATGGTGTGGCTCACCGGAGGTTCGTTGGCCCTGGGCCTGCTCATGGTGTTCGGCCTCCTGGCGCTCGTGCTCGTGCGGGGCGTCAGCACCTTCTGGCCGTCCGAGGTCGTTCGCTTCGTCACCTCCGACGGCGAGGTCGTCGTCGGCGAGGTCGGCGCCGTCGAGGTTCGGGAGCTCAGTGAGCAACAGCTCGATCAACTCGCCGCTCGCCAGGGTGAGGCGGTCGCCGAGGCCGTGCGTCGCAACGGTGGTGTGACCGAGCGCCGCCGGGTGCGTTCGGTCGACATGGAGGAGACGGCGAAGAACATCACGGCCTGGTACGACGACTTCTGGCTCGCGACCGCGCCCGAGGGCCTCGCGGGAGCGTGGGACCGTGCCGTGACCACGCCCGAGTGGATGCTCCACGTGGAGCGTTACGACGAGGGCCGCTACTTCGGGGAGTTCGTCGGCTTCGAGGACGAGAACGGTCGCGTGGTCGACCTCGAAGAGGCTTGGTCCGCGTTCCAAGCAGCTCGTCCGACGACCAAGGAGCTGCGTTCACGCTTCAAGAAGATCCTCGAGCACGACATCGGCGCGATCAGTCGCGAGACGCGGAGCGCGAAGCTGGACGCCGCGAAGGCGGAGCTGAACCACGGCGAGGGATCGCCGAAGCACCTCGCGGCGGTGGCGGAGGCGGAGCGCGTGGCGTCCGAGAACGTCGTGCTGACCGAAGCGCTCTACTCCGAAGCCGCCGAGATCGAGGAGGAGGGCCGGCAGGCCGCCATCCTCGTGCGCAACGCGGAGGACGAGGTCGAGTCGATCGCGATGTGGGAGGTCGTTCGTGCCTTCCGCGCGAACACGATTCAGGGCGCGGACGCCTGGGCCCTCTACGCGGATCGCTGGAGCGAGTACCTCACCGCCAATCCGCGCAAGGCCAACACCGAAGGTGGCGTCTATCCCGCGATCTTCGGGACGGTGCTCCTGACGCTCCTCATGGTCTTCGCCGTCGTGCCGTTCGGCGTCCTCGCAGCGCTCTACCTGCGCGAGTACGCCAAGCAGGGCGTGATCGTCTCGACGGTGCGAATCGCCGTGAACAACCTGGCGGGCGTTCCCAGCATCGTCTTCGGCGTCTTCGGCCTCGGCTTCTTCTGCTACGTGATCGGCGGCGACATCATCGACCCGCTGTTCTTCGCGCACTACGGCAACGAGCCCGTGTTCGGTGGCGGCGGCATCCTCTGGGCCTCGCTCACGCTCGCGCTCCTGACCCTCCCCGTCGTGATCGTGGCCACCGAGGAAGCGCTCGCCGCCGTACCCGGATCGATGCGCGAAGGCTCCTACGCCTGCGGAGCGACCAAGTGGCAGACCATGCGTCGCATCGTCCTGCCGCGCGCCATGCCGGGCATCATGACCGGCATGATCCTCGCCGTCGCGCGCGGCGCCGGGGAAGTCGCGCCCCTCATGCTGGTCGGCGCCGTGCAGGTCGCGGAGTCGCTCCCTCTCGACTCGAGCGGGTTGCACCCCGAGCGCCGCTTCATGCACCTCGGCTTCCACATCTACGACTTGGGCTTCAAGAGTCCCGACAGCGAAGCCGCCATTCCGATGGTCTACACGACCACGCTCCTGCTCATCACGATCGTCGTCGTGCTGAACCTGGCCGGTATCTGGGTGCGCACGCGCCTCCGCAAGCGGTTCAGCGCCGCCTGATCCCGACCCGATCGGACCCGACACGACCCCAGCGCCGCCGAACAAGATGGACACCACTCCCGAGTCCCGACCCACGATGAGTCAATCGCCTGCGCAGCAAGCAGCTGGAATGACCGAGCGCCCCGACGCGCCGTCCGTCTTCGACGTCGTCTCGGAGGGGCGGGCCTATCCGACGCGCGTCCACGACGAGCTCGCGAACGCTTCCTCCGTGGTCGACGTCGCGAACTTCAACCTGTGGTACGGCTCGAAGCAGGCGCTCTTCGACATCTCCATGAAGGTGCCGCACGGCAAGGTGACCGCGCTCATCGGGCCGTCGGGGTGTGGCAAGTCGACGCTGCTGCGTTGCGTCAACCGCATGAACGACCTGATCGACTCCGTCCAGGTCGAGGGCGACATGCGTCTGTCGGGCGACACGATCTACGGGCCGAAGGTCGACGTGATCGAGCTGCGCAAGCGGATCGGCATGGTGTTCCAGAAGCCGAACCCGTTCCCGATGAGCATCTTCGAGAACGTGGTCTACTCGCTCCGGATCGACGGCGAGCGGAACCGGTCGGTCCTCGACGAGGTCTGCGAGCGTTCGTTGCGCGGTGCGGGCCTGTGGGACGAGGTGAAGGACCGCCTTCCGGAGTCGGCGCTCGCACTCTCCGGTGGCCAGCAGCAGCGCCTGTGCATCGCGCGTGCGATCGCTGCCGAGCCGGAGGTCCTGCTGCTCGACGAACCCTGCTCGGCTCTGGATCCCATCGCGACCGGACGGGTCGAGGACCTCATCGAGGAGCTGAAAGGCTCCTATTCGATCCTCATCGTCACGCACAACATGCAGCAGGCCTCGCGAACGAGCGACTACACGGCCTTCATGTACCTGGGGAGGTTGATCGAGTACGGGCCCACCGAGGCCCTCTTCCTGCGGCCGCAGCTCCAGGAGACCGAGGACTACGTGACGGGGCGCTTCGGCTGAGCGTGGCGCGGGGGACGGCGGAACTCGGCGTGACCTTCGGGCTGCCCCCTTGTAGAGTCGCGGTGACGCGCGGTCCGCGCGTCTCGCCATGAGCACCCACCTTCACGCCGACCTCCTCCGCCTCCAACGCAAGCTGCTCTACCTCGCCGCCGAGGTCGAGGAGAACGTGCGTCGGGCCATGACGGCGACCGTCGAGCGCAAGCAGGACCTGGCGGTCGAGGTCATCGAGGCCGATCGCGCGATCGACGAACGGGAGGTCGAGCTCGAGGAGGAGTGCCTCAAGGTGCTCGCCCTGCACCATCCCGTCGCGAACGACCTGCGCTTCGTGACGTCGTGCCTCAAGATCAACAACGACCTCGAGCGCATCGGTGACCTGGCGGTGAACATCGCCAAGCGCGCGGCGGTGTTGACGACTTCGCCGCCGCTCCCGATCCCGTCGTCCTTGACGCACATGGCCGATGAGTCGGTGCGCATGCTCCGTGAGAGCCTCGACTCCTTCGTGCGTGGTGATCCGATCGTCGCGCGCAGGATCTGTCGCGAGGACGACGTGATCGACGAGCTCTACGCCGACGTCAATCGCACCTTCATCCAGCAGATGGAGGCGAACCCGACCGAGGTCGAGCCGTACATGCTCCTGCTCGGGATCGCGAAGAGCATCGAGCGCCTCGCCGACCACGCGACCAACATCTCCGAGGACGTGGTCTACATCGTCGAGGGCGAGATCATTCGGCACGGACGCGGGCTGCGCACGGGCAAGCGGTTCGAGCTCGAGCTCGACACTTGAGGGCCGGGCGGCCCGATCGCTCCCGACCGCTGCGGTCGAGGACGCTCAGTCCAGGTGCCCCTGGTCCGAGTCGCCCATCTCCACGCCGCCGGCGGGGAAGTACTCGCTCCAGCGCGCCGTCACCGTCTCGGCGGTGCGCTCGTCGCAGAACAGCTCCTCGGGGTACCAGGGCTTCATCCGCGCGTCGATCGCGAGCGGCGGGTGGTACGCGGGCTGCGTCCCGACGAGGTCGACGCGCGCGGGCACCACGTCGCGCGCGGGATCGAAGCGCGTGAAGGTGGTCCACAGGAAGTTCTGGTCGGAGCGCGCCGCGCGTTCGGCGTCGTCGGTCAGCACGAGCAGCGGCCAGTCGGCGAAGGCCTCGTGCCGCGCGAGCACGGGCGCGAGGTCCGGCTCGCTCGCGTACGGCTCGGTCTCGACGCACAGCACGCCGCGGCAGTACGGCACGACCCGGCGCACCTGCGGGGGCGGTGAGCCGCTGAATTCGCTCGGCAGCTCGCGACGCTTGTCGCCCAGGCCCGCGAGCACGCCCTTGCTGCCCTTGTTGATGACCGGACCCGCGTAGTCGAGCGAGTCCATCGACAGGTTGCCGAACAGGTACAAGTCGCCGGGCAGCTCGGCGCGCTCGAGCACGTGCTCGAAGGTGCTGCGGAAGTCGCGCAGGTCGACCGCGCCGTCCGTCAACAGGAGGAACTTCGTCAGCGCGAGCTGGCCCTCGCCGAGGATGCGGAACGCGGTGCTCATCGACTCGCGCGCGTAGCGCTCGCGCACCTTCGCGGCCGCCAGCGAGTGGTAGCCGGTCTCGCCGTACGACCACAGGTCGACGACGCCCGGCATCACCATCGGGAGGAGCGGCGCGAGCAGCTCCTGCAGCCAGTCGCCGATGAAGAAGTCCTCCTGGCGCGGCTTGCCGACGACCGTCGCGGGGAACAGCGCGTCCTTGCGGTGCAGCACGCGTTCGACGCTGATGACCGGGTAGTCGTGGACCTCGGAGTAGTAGCCGTAGTGGTCGCCGAAGGGTCCCTCGGGCCGACGCGCGCCGGGCTCGACGCGCCCGACGATGCAGAACTCCGCGTCGGCGAACGACGGCAGCGGACTGCCGGGGACCTCGACGAGGCGCGTGCGCTCGCCGAGCACGAAGCTCGTCAGCAGGAGCTCCGGCACGTTCTCCGGCAGCGGCGCGATCGCGCCGAGCACGGCCGCGGGCGGCCCGCCGAGGTGCACGTGGACGGGCAGCGCCCGCCCGCGCGCCTCGGCCTCGGCGAGGTGGAAGCCGCCGCCCTTGCCGATCTGCGCGTGCAGGCCGAGCTGGTCGGGACCGAACACCTGGCCGCGGTACATGCCGAGGTTGAAGCCGCCGTGTTCGGGGTGCGCGGTCAGGACCAACGGCAGCGTCAGGAACGGCCCGCCGTCGCGTGCCCAGGTCGTGAGCGCGGGCAGGCGGTCGAGCGCCGGCGGGCGTCGCGTCGCGTCGAGGACGGCGCCGCGGCGGCGTCGGCGCGGCCCGAGCCTGGCGAGGCGCCCGAGCAGGTCGCGCTCCTCCCACAGACGCCCGAGCTTCGGCGGCAGCTCGGTCTGCGCCAGCGCGACCGCACGCGCGACGAGCTCGGGCGGCTCGGAGCCGAAGGCCAGCTCGACGCGGCGGCGCGTCCCGAACAGGTTCGTCACCACCGGGAAGTCCCGGCCTTCCACGCTGCGGAAGAGCAGGGCCGGACCGTTCGCCGCGATCACGCGGCGATGGATCTCCGCGACCTCGAGGTGGGCGTCGACGGGGCGGTCGATCTCGACCAGCTCGCCGGCGTCGCGCAGCGTGGCGACGAAGGTCGCAAGATCTCTCGGAGCACCGGCCATCGCCGCAGGTTGTAGCCGTCGCGGGGCCCGGCTCCCAGCCGCCGCGGTGCGGAACTCGCGCGCCCGCCCGATGCGCCGTTCGCAACAGCCCGAGGTCGGCCCGTGGATCGCTGTCCCCGCGCCGCCGCGGTCGGGCAATACTCGGACGAGCCGCCGCGGAGCCCCGCGCCGGCCACGCCCGAGCCCCGCCGGCCAGGCCCGAACCCCGGGCCCCGCGGAGCGCCGCGTCCGCGATCGCCGCCACGCCCTCGGAGCCACCACGCACTCGGCCCTCGGAGCCACCACGCACTCGGAGTCAACATGTTCCTGCGCACCACGCTCGCCGTCCTCGGCGCGGCCGTCCTCCACGCCGCCGCCCACGCGTCCGACCTCGCCGCGGCCCCGCCCGCGGCCCCGCCCGCGGTCCCCGAACGCATCGACGCCGACGCCTGGGATGCGCGCGCCGCCGAGCACCTGCTCAACCGCGCGGGCTTCGGCGCCGGGTCGCTCGAGGTGGAGCGCCTCGTCGCGTCGGGTCCCGAGGCCGCGGTCGCGAGCCTCTTCGCGCCGCAGCGCTTCGTCGACCCGTACTTCCTCGCGCTGGACGAGACCCTGCGCGAGGCGCGCGAGCGCGCGCGTGAGCGGATGGACGCCGGCGAAGCCACGATCGAGGAGCTGCGCGACATGCGCCGACGCATGCGGCTCGACTTCCGCCGTCGCGACCGTCAGCAGATGACGACCTACACGACCTGGTGGCTCCAGCGCATGGTCGACGGCGACGACCCGCTGCGCGATCGCATGACGCTCTTCTGGACCGGCCTGTTCACCTCGTCCTACCGCGAGGTGAAGAGCTCGCGCGCGATGATCGAGCAGCACCAGCTCCTGCGCGGCGGCGCGCTCGGCAGCTACGCGGACCTCCTGCGCGGCATCGCGCGCGATCCCGCGATGCTCGAGTACCTCGACGCGGCGTCGAACAAGAAGAGCAGTCCGAACGAGAACTTCGCGCGCGAGCTGCTCGAGCTGTTCAGCCTCGGCGAAGGGCACTACACCGAGGCGGACGTGGTCGCCGCGGCGCGCGCGTTCACCGGCTGGACCAACCGGCGCGGCGAGACCGTCTTCAACCGCCGTCAGCACGACGGCGGCGAGAAGTCGTTCATGGGTGTCACCGGTCGCCTCGACGGAGAGGACGTGATCGAGATCGTCCTCGCGCAGGACCGCTGCGCCGAGTACGTGGCGGGACGACTGCTCGAGTACTTCGAGGGGCGCGTGCCGAGCGAGACGCGCGTGCGCCACTACGCGTCGATCCTGCGCGCGTCCGACTACGAGGTGCGCCCCGTCCTCGAGGAGCTGTTCCTCGACCGCGAGTTCTACTCCGACGAGGTCGTGGGCCAGCGCATCGCCGCGCCCGTCGACCTGCTCGTCGGGCAGGTCCGGCGCCTGGGGATCGATCCGCCCGTCGCGCTGCTCGCCGCCGGCGCGGCCTCGGTCGGACAGACGCTGTTCGGACCGCCGAGCGTGAAGGGGTGGGACGAAGGTCGCGCGTGGATCACGACGACGACGATCATGCAGCGCGGGAACCTCTCGGGCGTCCTCGTCGGCACCGTGGGCTCGCAGGAGTTCCTCGAGTCGTCCGATCTCGACGACGCGCTCGAGGCGCCGATGATGGACGGCGACGGCCCCGCGCTCACCGAGCGCCGCGGACGCGGCGACGACGTGGTGCGCCTGCTCGGGCGCATCGAGGACCTGGGCTGGCGCCCGACGATGCACCTCAGCGCGCGGGCCGCTCGACTCGGCGCACGCGACGACGCGGGCGTCGTGGACGCGTTCGCCTCCGAGCTCCTCGGCGTCGCGCTCAGCGAGCGTTCGCGCGCCGAGCTCGTCGCCTTCCTGCGCGAGGAGCGCGCGGCCACGAGCCTGCCAGAGGACTGCTGGACGACGTTCGACTCCGAGGTCGAGTACCTGGCGCGTCGTCTCGCCCACCTGATGCTCTCGATGCCCGAGGGGCAGCTCCACTAGAGGAACGCAGAGGTTCACGAACATGAAGCACATCGATCGCAGGTCGTTCCTCTCGGGCGCGCTCGCCGTCGGCGGCGCGGCCTTCGTCCACCGCGCGCACGCGTCCGCCGCGGTCTCCGGGTTCCTGGCGCCGCGCCGCGAGAAGCTGCCCGTCCTCGTGCTGCTCGAGCTGAGCGGCGGCAACGACGGCCTCAACACCGTCGTGCCGCACGGCGACGACGCCTACTACCGCGCGCGGCGACGCATCGCGCACGCCAAGGGGTCGGTGCGCGATCTCGACGGCTTCGTGGGCCTCGCGCCCGCGCTCGAGCAGCTGCACACCGAGTACGGCGAGGGTCGCGTCGCGATCGTGCAGGGCACCGGCTATCCCGAGCCGAACCGCTCGCACTTCAAGTCCGCGGAGATCTGGCACACCGCGCGCGCGACGGGTCGCGAGTCGGGTCCCGGATGGATCGGGCACCTCGCGAACGAGGTCTGGGAGGACGAGGTCCACCCCGACCGCATCGTGCACGTGGGGCGACAGCTGCCCTACTCGTTGCAGTCGCGCCGGCATCCGGCGATCAGCCTGCGCACGCCGCGCAACTACCGCTGGGCGGGCAACGGCGAGGACATCGCCGGGCTCGACGTGGAGCGCGACGCGTCGGACGATCGCGACGAGCGCTCGCAGATCGACTTCCTGCGCGACGTGATGCGCGACGCGCGGTCGAGTTCCCTCGCCGTGCGGCAGGCGGTGGCGCGCTACCGGCCGTCCGTCGAGTACTCCGAGGCCGACCTCTCGCAGTCGCTCGCGGTCTGCGCGGCGCTGATCGACGCGGGCATCGGGTGTCAGGTCCTGTCCGTGGAGCACGGCGGCTTCGACACCCACGACGACGAGGTGGATCGCCACGCGCGCTGTCTCGCGCAGCTCGACGCGGCGCTCGGCGAGTTCACGCGCGACCTGCGCGCGAAGGGCAACGACACCGACGTGGTCGTGTTGGCCTTCAGCGAGTTCGGGCGACGCGTGAACGAGAACGCCTCGGGCGGCACCGATCACGGGACCGCCGGGCCGATGTTCGTGCTCGGATCGCGCGTCGCGGGCGGCCTGTACGGCGCGCACCCGTCGTTGACCGACCTCGACGACCGCGGAGACCTGCGTCACACGACGGACTTCCGTTCGGTGTACGCGACCGTCGTCGAGCGCCACTTCGGGGCGTCGGCCGAGCGCGTGCTCGGTGACCGCTACCGCGCGCTCGACTTCCTGCCGCGCGCGTGAGAACGCGGCGCGCGAGGCGTCAGTCCACGGAGACGCCGGGGGGCGGCGCCTCCTCGCAGCGCAGCGTGACGGTCGAGTAGAGGACGGGGTAGACGACGACCAACCGATAGCGGCGCATCGACGCCGGGTCCCAGCCCATGCGCTCGAGCGTGTAGTCGACGAGTTCGTCCTCGCGACTCCAGACGCTCGACCCCACGCGCGCCGTGGCAGCACTGCCGAGGTCCTCCAGCACGCAGCCCTGCGCGAGGTTCTCGGGCGCGTCGGCGTCGGGCCACTCGCCGCCGCGGCTGCCGCTCGTCGCGACGCGGAAATCGGCGGGTGTGTGGGGCACGCCATCGTGCACGAGCGCATTGACGACCAAGCGCTTCATCGGCGTTCCCGCTTTCACGCGGACACGGACGAGGTGCTCCTGGGGGCTGGGGGCGTAGTTCTCGACCGCGTACCCCGAGATGTAGGTGAACGCCGAGGCCGGACCCGTCGCGCGCTCGTCCAGCTCGCAGACGACGTGGTCGCCGTCGGTTCGCCAGCGGAGCGACGACTCGAGGTTCGGCGATGCGAAACGGCGGATCAACGGCGAGCGGAAGCGGCGCATGCCTTCGGGGTCGAGGGGTGCGATCGAGCTGCCCTCGGTCTCGGCCTCGCGGAAGCGCTGGCGTCCCACGAGCGTGGACGCGTCGCGATGGATGCGCTGGAGCTCCACGTGCCCCAGCGCGCCGAACGAGGAGTAGTGACCCGGCTTCGTCCCCGGACCGAGTCCGCACACGTGGATCGAGCACTCCGCGCGTCGGCCTTCGATCATCACGTTGGCGCGATAGGCCGCGCGTCGTGACTCGAGCATGATCGCGTCCACGTCGCGCCCCACGAGGTCGGCGGCGCGGCGCTCGAACGCGGCGCGCGTGTCGAAGTTGCGCTCGACGAAGCCCTCGAACGCGCGCGTGCAGGCGAGCAGGAGGTCGGCCGACGCGCTCGACCCGCCAGCTTCGAGCGCGCCGCGCAGGATCGCGCGCGCGTCCGCTTCGGACGGGACGCACTCGACCGCCATGAGCGGATCGAGCGCGTCGGTGAGGCGGCGCAGGCGCCAGGCGGTCTCCACGTCGACCTGGAGCGCGGCGGCGATCTCGGACACCTCGTCCGGATCGCCGTGCGCCGCCAAGAGCTCGCGGTAGGCCTCCTGGACGTTGCGCGCGTGCCCCCGCGCGACCTCCTCGAACTCCACGGGGCACGGACCGCTCGTCGTCATGCTGGTGCTGCTCGGTGCGTTCGGACGACGGCGTCAGACGCGCAGGCAGCGCAGCCGGGCGAGCGACATCTGGACGGGGTAGTCGACCTGCAGCCGGTACCGGCGCAGTCGCGTGGCGTCCCAGCCGGCTCGTTCGACCGCCTCGCGCACCAAGGCCCCTTCGTGTCCCCAGCCGTCGTCGGCGCGATGTTCGAGGTCGTTCCCGAGGTCGTTCAGCGTCGTGCAGTACGGGATCGATCCCGCGCTACCGGGCTCCGGCCACGCGTCGATGGGGAGGCTGCCGCTGATGACGCGGTGGTCGGCCGGGCCGTGGGGGAGCGCGTCGTGGACGAGCAGGTTGATCGTCGCGCGCCGCGTCGGCGTCTGCGAACGGACGAACGCGAAGAAGGAGTCGTCGTCCCACGCGTCGCCCACGACCTGGTGCCCCCACATGTAGGTGATCGGCCGGGCGTCGATGAAGTTCTCGGTGAGGTGGACGGCGACTTCGTTCGCCGTGCGAACGCGCTCGACGCGCGCGTCGATGTCCGCCGAGGAGAAGCGCTTCAGGATCGGGGCGCCGAACGAGCGCGCGGCGTCGTCGTCGAGCGGTCGGAAGCGAGCGGCCGTGCACTCGGCGCTGGGATCGAAGTAGTGCAACGCGAGGAGCGTCGACGCGTCGCGACGCATCCGCTCGAGTCCGACGTTGCCGCACGCGACGAAGGTGTCGAAGCGCGCGTCGTCGTCCGCGTTCGGCGCGATGCCGTGGATCAAGAGCGACTCCTCGCAACGCCTCCCCGCGAGCATCGCGTTCGCCTGGAACGCCGACCGGCGCGCCTCGAGCTGGATCGTCGCGCGGCTCTTCTGCGACAGTGACGCGGCGAGCGTGTCGAACGCACCGCGGTCACCGGTCTGCGCCGCGGCGAAGCTCTGGAACGCGGTGGTGCGCGCGACGAGGGTCTGCACCAGATCGCGGCTCAGGCCGCGCGGCAGCGCATCGGTCGCGAGTCGCGCGACCTCCTGCTCGGTCGGGACGCACTCGGCCACGGCGAGGGGATCGATCGCGTCCACCAGGCGCCGGATCTTCCAGGCCAGGTCCACGTCGACCCCGAGGAGCGCCGCCACCTGGTCGGGGCGCGCGGGCGCACCGAGGCTGGCGAGCAGGCGCGCGTAGATCCTGCGCAGCTCGCGGACCTCCGTGCGGACCCGCTCCTCGAACGACGCGGCCGTGGACCTCAACTCGACCATCGGGATCGAGCGTACCGTGCGGACGCGCCGCGACGAATGCTGGGGTTCGCCCGGACATCGGCGATTCGCCCGTGAGGATGCTCGGACCCCGTGATCAGAGTTGAGGGTCTTCACTTGGTCGCGGCGCGCCGCTGGTCCGCGCGCCTCACCGGCGTCCCGTGTCCGCCGTTCTCCGTCGACCCAGGCCTCCGACGCCGCCGCCCCTCAGCCGGCGAGCAGGCGCGTGTGCAGCCGGATGATCGCCGCGCGATCCGCCTCGAACTCGAGCGCGGGGAACGCGCTCTGGAAGTCGCTCCAGCGGTAGTCGGCCCAGTCGGCGTGCAGCGCGACCGGCGGATCGCCGGGCACCGCGCGGCAGGCGTAGTTCCACTCGATCACGCGCTCGTCCGCCAGGTCGAACTGCGACGGCATCTCGAGGTCGATGATCTCCTCGGGGCGCTCGAGCCCGGTCTCGCGCGTGAACTCGCGCAGCACCGCGGTCTCGAACTTCTCGCCGAAGTCGATGCGTCCTTGGAGCGGCGTCCAGAAGGACTCGACGCCCTGGTCGCGACGCAGCAGCAGGTAGTCCGGCTGACGGTCGCGGAAGCTGAAGACGAACAGGCGGACGCGGTGGACGAGCTCGACCATTGGGGGTGCGCAGTCGAAATGGCGGTGCGCGGACCCGGCGCGGTCGGCGCGGGCCCGACCTCCCCCAGGATTGTCGGGGCGGCGCGCCGGCGAGGAGCGGGAACGGCTCCGCGGGAGAACGCCGCTTCGGGGGGGTATCGTCCGCCGCATGCAGGCGACTCCAGACGAACCCGAGGATACCGCCGCTCCCTGGCACGCCTCCGAACACGCGGCGCTGCACTCCGCGCTCGCGCGACTCGACGCGCTCGTGGACTGGGAGCGGCGCGATCGCTCGGCGGGGATGCGCGTGGACGTGGAGCCAGCGCGCGACCTCCTGGCGCGCCTCGGCGATCCCCAGCGCGGGCGACCGCTCGTCCACGTGGCCGGCACCAAGGGCAAGGGCTCGACCCTGGTCTGGTGCGAGGCGGCGCTGCGCGTGCTCGGCCGCCGCACCGCGCTGTTCACCTCGCCGCACGTGGAGACGGTGACCGAGCGCCTGCGCATCGACGGCGAACCGATCGACGGAGCTGCGTTCGCGTGCGGGCTCGAGGCGGCGCTCGTCGCGCGCGACGACGCGATTCGCGAAGGGACGGCCGCCGAGGACGCCTCGTGGTTCGACCTGGTGATCGCGGGCAGCGCGGCGGCGGCTCACGCGTCGGGCGCCGAGGTGTGGCTCGTGGAGGTTGGCCTCGGCGGGCGCCTCGACTCGACGAACGCGTTCGACTCGACGGTCGCGGGCGTCACCTCGATCGAACTCGAGCACACGGCGGTGCTCGGCGACTCGCGGCCGGCGATCGCGCGCGAGAAGGCCGGTATCGCCCGGGCCGGGCGCGCGCTCGTCGTGGGGCTCGAGCCGGACGACCCGGCGGGGCGCGCGATCGCCGAGGTCGCGCGCGAGGTCGGCGCCGAGGTCCGCTGGTCGCCGCCGCGGGGTGCCGATCTCGACGGCCGCAACCGCGCGGTGGCGCGCGCGCTGCTCGGGGAGCTCGAGGCGGCGCTGGGCTCGAGCGGCGCGGTCGCCGCGCTCGACGCCCTCGCGCAGGCGCCGCGCCTGCCCGGTCGCCTGGAGTGGTGGCGCACGCCGGCGGGCACGCGCGTGCTCCTGGACGGTGCGCACGTGCCGGAGAGCCTCGCGCTGGTGCTCGCTGAGCTGGAGCGGGCCCTCGCGCCCGCGGAGCCGGTCGTGGCGGTCTTCTCCTGCGCGCGGGACAAGCGGCGGAACGAGCTCCTCAAGGTCCTGGGGCAGGGGGCCGAAACGGTGATCGGTACCACTCTCCCGCGGCACGGCGCCGGCGGCCTCGACGAGGCCGACGCGCCCGCTCCGGCGACCGCGCTCGCGCGCGCGCTGGATCGGGCGGCCGAGTCGGGGGGCGCGGTGCTCGTGACCGGATCGCTCCACCTCATCGGCCCCGCTCGGGCCCACCTCGTCTCGATCGGCGCCGCGCCATGCTCACCATCGTCTCCGACCTCTTCCTGACCGACGCCTTCCTGATCAAGGGGCAGGTGGAGAACAAGTACGCGCGCCTGTCGCAGATGCTCGACGAGTACCGGCGCTACTTCATCAAGGTGCGCGACGCGACGCTCATCGACCTCGCCAGCCGCGAGCGCATCCAGACGCCGCTCGTGCACGTGAACCTGAGCGAGATCCTGGTCGCGCACGAGTTCCTCGACTCGACCACCGACACGCGCCTCGCGCAGATCGCCCAGAGCGAGGGCGTGAAGCAGAACCGCGTGCGCGTCTTCTACACCGGCAACCTCAACGTGGAGCTCGCCGGCAACGTGCGCCCCGGCAGCTACGAGGCCGACGACACGCGCACCAAGCGCTTCTTCGTCATGACCGAGCCCGAGGTGCGCGGCATGAACCTCGACGGCGATCGCGACCTCGAGACGCTGAAGCGTCTCGACTGGGCGATCCTGAACAAGACGCGGCTCAGCTACATCTACGACTTCTCGGGCTGAGCGCCGGTCGGCCCCGAACGCGAGGGAGGGCGCGGAGAACCATCGTTCTCCGCGCCCTTCCTCGCGTTCGGGGGGAGCGTCGCGCCGCTACTCCACCAGCGTCGCCGGGTCGTACAAGAGCTCGATGCAGAAGGTGATGCGGCCCTCGTCGGACATGTTGCCGACCTCGTGCTCGTACTTGCCGCCGTCGAAGGCGAGGAAGCGGCCCTCCTGGTACTCGCTGACGACCTCGCCGACGCGCACGGGGCTCTGGGCCTTGGGGATCTTGATCCCCATGTGGCAGCGCGCGGAGTGGTCGTAGCCGGCGGCCTCGACCACCTTGTCGTGGTGCGGGTAGACGTGGGTCTTCGGCGAGATGTAGCTGAAGCCGACCATCACCTTGTTCGGGATGTCCTTCACGAGCTCCCAGGTGCGCGGGCACAGCTCGCGGTTGGGCTCGCAGTCCTTCGCGTACTCCCAGTCCGCGTACATCGTGTGGAGGATGAACAGCTTCCACGCGCCGGCGTACGCGTTCGGGTCGTACCACTCGCGGTAGCGCTCGATCGGCACGGCGAGCGCCTCCGCGCGGATCTCGTCGAAGTGGGCCTCGAGCGGGCGCAGGTGGGAGAAGTTGCGGTCGACGTCGATGAACATGGCGATCAGGGGGCGGGGCGCGGCGGATAGAAGACTAGCGAGTCTCCTTTTGCCGGGCCGGCCGCCGCGGGGGAAAGTCGCTCAGCGGTCCGAAGCTCCGTCGGGAGCGGCGGTCGCGGGCACGCCCGCGGCGTAGAAGGCCGCGAGCCCGCGCGTCAGCTTCGCCTGCTCCGAGCGCTTCACGTACATCATGTGGCCCGCGTCGAAGTACTCCATGACGACGTTGGCCTTGACCTCCTCGGGCAGGAAGAGGTGGTCGAAGGTGTACTCGCTCGCGAAGAACGGCGTCGCCAGGTCGTGGTAGCCGTTGGCCACGTACACGCGCAGCGCCTTGTTGCGATTCATCGCACGGCGCAGGTCGTCGGCCACGTTCATGTAGCGGTTGTTGCCCTGGTCGTAGGTCCACGGGTGCACGCGGCCCGTCAGGATCTCGTAGGGCAGGTCGCTGTGGTAGCCGAGCGTCTCGCGCACGTACTGGTTGAGCGCCATCGAGTACGGGCCGCGGATCGCGGACATGCTCGGGTCGTACTCGTAGCGCTCGCCCGCGTCGTCACGATCGGTGCCCGTGTAGCGCCCGTCGAGGCGGCCGACCGTCAGGCCCTCGTCGCGGCGCAGCTCCTTGCAGAAGCGCCCGATCTCGATGCGCAGGTTCGCGCGCAGGATCCACTCGGTGGAGATGCCGGTGAACTCGGAGAGGCGCTCCGCGATCGTCGCGCGATACTCGTCGTTCAGCGCGTCGCCCCGCATCAGCGCGACCGTGTAGTCGCCGCCCGCGAAGGTCCGCGCGCGCTCGAGGAACGCGTCGAGGTCGTCCACCTCGACCTTGCCGTGGTAGGCCGCGAGCGCCGCGTAGGTCGGCAGGAACAGCGCGTAGGGCAGGTCGTTGCCCTCGTCGAAGCGCGCGGTCTGCCAGTTGAGGATCGCCGACACCATCACGAGCCCGTGCGGGTACAGGCCGTAGCGCTCCTGCAGGTGGTGTGCGAGCGCCGCCGCGCGCGCGGTGCCGTAGCTCTCGCCCGCCAGGTAGATCGGGCGGTCCCAGGCGCGCAGCCGCGTCGTGAACTGACGGATGAACGCGCCGACCGACTCCACGTCGCGCACGTCGCCGTGGAAGTCCTTGTCGTCCACCTCCTCGGCCGCGCGACTGAAGCCCGTCGTCACCGGGTCGACGAAGACGAGGTCCGTGAAGGCCAGAAGGGTGTGCGCGTTGTTCGACAGGGCGTAGGGCGGGTCGAGGTCGAAGCCCTCGGGCCCCATGTCGATGCGCTTCGGCCCGAAGCCGCCCAGGTGCAGCCACACGCTCGACGAACCCGGCCCGCCGTTGAAGCAGAAGGTCAAGGGACGCGTGCCGTCGCCCGCGATCCCGTCGTCGGTCGCGGCGCCGTAGTGCACGAAGAAGATCGCCGCGCGGTCCTCGCCCTCCTCGGTGCGCATGACCATGCGGCCGGCCTGCGTCAGGTAGTCGAGCTCCTCGCCGCTCGCGAGCGTGACGCGGCCCTCGCCGTACACGATCTCGTCGCCCTCCTGCTCGAAGCCGGCGAAGGGGTCGTCGCCCTTCAGCGCGAGCGGGCTGAACGAGCTCGTGGACGAGTCGTCCTTCTGCATCGGCAGCGCGCAAGCGACGGCCGCGGTGGACAGGGCGAGAACGATCGAAGCGGTCGTACGGATCAGCATGTTCGGTTCACTCGGCGGGCGGCAGCACCGTCTCCACGTCCTCGGGCGGCGGGTCGAGTTCGTCGAGGATCTCGACGTAGGACAGGTAGCGCGTCGCCGCGATCCTCCCGGCCTCCACGGCGTCGTCCACCGCGCAGCCGGGTTCGTGGTCGTGCGAGCAGTTCGGGAAGCGGCACTTGTCGTTGTACGGCTCGAAGTCCGGGTACAGGTGCCGTAGCTGGCGGCGGTTCACGCCCCACAGGCGGAAGACGCGGATGCCCGGCGTGTCGACGACGACGGTGCCGGCCTCGCGTTCGCCGTCGACCTCGATCGGGATCCAGCGCGAGAAGGTCGTGGTGTGCTTGCCCGACGACCAGTAGCGGCTGATCTTGCCGACCTTGAGATCGAGCCCGTAGAGCGCGTTGAGCAGGGTGGACTTGCCGACGCCGGACGCGCCGTAGAGCACGCTGACCTTGCCGTGCAGCCGGTCGCGCAGCGCTTCGAGCCCCGTCGCGTCGGTCGCGCTCGTCTCGAGCACCTCGTAGCCGGCGCCGCGATAGGTCTCGCGGATCGCTTCCGCTTCGCCGCCCGGGTCGAGGTCGACCTTGTTGATCAGCAGGCACGCGTCGATCTCCTCGAAGCGACACGCGGCGAGGATGCGGTCGGTGCGGTTCGACGAGAAGCCGGGCTTGCCGAGGGAGCTGACGAGGATCACCTGGTCCACGTTCGCGAACAGGACCTGGCGGCGCGGGTCGTGGCTCGAGCTGATCTTCGACAGCGAGTTCTCGCGCGGCAGGATCTCCTCGATGCCGAGCGGATCACCGGACTCGGACACGCGCACGCGGTCGCCGACGGCCACCGGGTTCTTCACCTCGCCGAGTTCTTCGAACAGGCGTCCGCGCGGCGCGGCGCGCACGATCTCGCCGGCGTCCGTGAGCACGTCGTAGGCCTTCGCGTCGCCGCGCAGCACGCGTCCGATCGTGGCGGGAGCGATCGCGGCGTCGTCGGCGTTCGCCGCTCGGGGCGGGCCGTCCGATCGGGGCGGATCCAGCGGTTCGCTCTCGTCTTCCATGGCGGGGGGTCGCCGCCACGCGGCGCTCGGTAGGCTACCAAGCCGGCGGCCGTCGACCCGATGCGGGCGACGCGTTGCCGGTCGACGCGATGCAGAACGAACCGATCCGCAGCCGGACGAACGCGCTCGTCAAGCTCGTGCGCGAGGTGCGCGCGCGACGCCGCGACGACCTCGTCGTGGTCGAGGGCGAACGCCTGGTGGCGGAGGTCACCGCGGACGGGCGCGCCGTCGAAGCGCTCGTGGCGTGCGAGGACGCCGACCTCTCGGCTGCGCTCGCCGCGCACCCCCTCCTGCGACGCGCGACGGCGTCGGTGATGGAGGCGATCAGCGGCTTGACCAACGGCCCCGGCGTGGTCGCGCTCGTCGCGGCGCCCGCGATCGCGCCGCTCGCGGACTACCGACCGGCGCGCGAGGGCGGATCCGTGCTCCTGTGCGTCAGCGGCGTCGCGGATCCGGGCAACCTCGGCGCGCTCGCGCGCTCGGCCGAGGCCGTGGGTGCGCGCGGCATCGCGGTGGCCCCCGGCGGCGCGCACCCCTTCGGCGACAAGGCCCTGCGCGGATCGATGGGCAGCCTGTTGCGCCTGCCCGTCTTCCACCTCGACGAGCCGGCGGTCCTCGCGCGCGCCGGCGTGCGTTCGGTCGTCGCCGCCACCCGCGGTGGGACCGACTACCGCCGCTTCGACTGGTCGGGTCCCGTCGCGCTGTGGGTGACGGGCGAGACCGGTCGCGCGACCGTCGCGCCGCCGACGGACGCCGAGGCCGTCACGATCCCGATGGCGGGCGCGACCGAGTCGCTCAACGCCGCGTGCGCGACGACGCTCCTGCTCTTCGAAGCGATTCGTCCGCCGGCGCCGACCCCGCTCCCCTGATGGCCGACCTCTTCGGACAGTCCGAACCGGACGCGCCGGCGCCCGCGTCGAAGGCGCCGCGCCGGGACGCGCCGCTCGCCGAGCGCATGCGGCCGCGCACGCTCGACGACCTCGTCGGACAGACCAAGCTGATCGACGACGACGGCGTGCTCGCCGCGATGCTGCGCGAGGGCGCGTGGCAGAGCCTGATCCTGTGGGGCCCGCCGGGCTGCGGCAAGACGACCGTCGCGCGCATCGTCGCCGAGGCCAGCGGGCGGCGCTTCCGCCCGTTCTCGGCGGTGCTCGGCGGTATCGCCGAGATCCGCAAGGTGATGACCGAGGCCGAACGGGCCCGCGCGCGCGGCGAGGAGGCGACGCTGCTCTTCGTCGACGAGATCCACCGCTTCAACAAGGCGCAACAGGACGCGTTCCTGCCGTTCGTGGAGAGCGGCGACATCCTGCTCATCGGCGCGACGACCGAGAACCCCAGCTTCGAGCTCAACTCCGCGCTGTTGTCGCGCGCGCGCGTGCTCGTGCTCGAGCCGCTCGGCGAGCCGGAGCTCACGCAGCTCGTCGAGCGCGCGCTCGCCGACCCCGAGCGCGGGCTCGGCGGCCGGATGAAGGCCGTGCCCGAGGCCGTCACCGAGGTCGTGCGCGCGGCCGACGGCGACGCGCGACGCGCGTTGACGCTCCTCGAGACCTGCGCGCTGCTGGCGGGCAAGGGCGGCGAGCTGACGCCGGCCGTGCTCGCGCGCGCGCTGCAGCGCAAGACGGTGCGCCACGACAAGTCCGGCGAGCAGCACTACAACCTCGTCAGCGCGCTGCACAAGTCGGTGCGCAACAGCGACGCCGACGCGACGGTCTACTGGCTCACGCGCATGCTCGAGGGCGGCGAGGACCGCGACTTCCTGATGCGGCGCATCACGCGCATGGCGATCGAGGACATCGGTCTCGCCGATCCGCGCGCGGTCGAGCAGTGCATCGCCTGCTGGGACACCTGGAAGCGGCTCGGTCCGCCCGAGGGCGAGCTCGCGCTCGTGCAGGCCGCCGTGTACCTGGCGCGCGCGTCGAAGAGCAACGCGGCGTACAAGGCCTACGGCGAGGCGCGCGAGGACGTGCAGAAGCGTCCCAACGAGCCGGTTCCGCTGCACCTGTGCAACGCGCCGACCGGTCTCATGAAGGCGCTCGGTTACGGCGACGGCTACCGCTACGCGCACGACGATCCCGACGCCGTGGACGAGATGGACTGCCTCCCGCCGGGCCTCGCCGGGCGGCGGTACTTCGAGCGCGAGGACTGACGGCGCCCGTCAGGCGAGCCCGCGCCGCTCGAGCAGCGGGCCGGTGTCCAGATCGCGGCCGCGGAAACGGCGGTACAGGTCCATCGGCTCGTCCGAGAAGCCGCGCGACAGCACCTCGCGGCGCGCGCGTTCGCCCGCCTCGCGGCACAGGCCGCCCGCTTCCTGCATGCCGGCGAAACCGTCGGCGGCGAGCGCCTCGCTCCACAGGTACGCGTAGTAGCCCGCCGAGTAGCCGCCCGCGAAGACGTGCGCGAAGTAGTTCGTGCGGTAGCGCGGCGGGACGAGCGGGTGGTACAGGCCACACGACTCGAGCGCGCGACGCTCGAAGCTGGCGGTGTCGTCGATCGTCTCGCCCGGCGGCAGCTCGTGCAGCGCGAGGTCGAGCATCGCGGCGGCCGTGTACTCGAGAGCGTCGAAGCCCTGGCCGTACTTCCGCGCGGCGCTGATCTTCTCGACGAACTCGGACGGGAGCGTCGCACCGGACTCGAAGTGACGCGCGCAGCGTTCGAGGACACGCGGGTCGAAGGCGAAGTCCTCGTGCAGCTGCGAGGGGAACTCGACGAAGTCGCGCGGGACGCTCGTGCCCGACAGGCGCGGGTGGCGCACGCGGCTGAGCAGGCCGTGCAGCGCGTGCCCGAACTCGTGGAACATCGTCGTGACCTGGTCGAACGACAGGAGCGCCTCGCCCTCGGAGGGCTTGGGGACGTTCATCACGTTGCACACGACGGGGAGCTCGTCGAGCAACAGGCTCTGCTCGACGAAGCTCGTCATCCAGGCGCCGCCGCGCTTCGAGGCGCGCGCGAAGTAGTCGCCGTAGAACAGGCCGATCGATGCGCCGCCCTCCTCGAACACCTCCCACACGCGCACGTCGGGGTGGTAGACGGGGAGGTCGCGGCGCTCCTTCAGCTCGAGCCCGTACAGCTCCTTCGCCATGAAGAAGACGCCGTCCTCGAGGACGCGCCAGATCGGGAAGTAGGGCCGGACCTGGGCGTCGTCGAGGTCGAACCGCTCGGCGCGCACCAGCTCGCGCACGAAGGTCCAGTCCCAGGGCTCGAGCTCCGCGCCCGGTTCCTCGCGCGCGAAGCGCTCGCGCAGCTCGCGCTCCTCCTCCTCGCAGCGCGCGACGATCCGCGCCGTCATGCCGCCGATCATCTCGCGCACGGCGTCCGGCGTCCCGGCCATCTCGTCGGCGAGCACGTGCGCGGCGTGGTTCGGCCAGCCGAGCAGCTGAGCGCGCTCGGCGCGCAGAGCGGTCATCCGGCGCACGAGCTCGGTCGTGTCGTTGTCGCCGCCGCGCGAGCAGCGATCGCGCGCGGCCTCGAACAGGCGGCGGCGCGTCTCGCGATCCTGCAGTTCGGTGAGCGCGCCCTGCGAGGTCGGCAGCTCGATGCCGATGAGGAATCCCTTCGCGTGCCCCGCGGCCTTCGCCGCTTCGCGCGCCGCCGAGATCGCGCCCGCGCCGAGTCCGGCCAGCCGTTCCTCGTCCTCGACGAACACCGCCGAGGCGTTCGTCTCGGCGAGCAGACGATCCTGGAAGGTCGTCGACAGCGAGGACAGCTCGGCGTTGATCGCGCGCAACCGCGCCTGCGCGTCCGCGTCGAGGCGCGCGCCGCGGCGCTCGAACTCCGTGTGGTAGCGCTCGGCCAGGCGCCGCTGTTCGGCGTCGGCGAGGCGCTCGCGGTCGGCGTACACCGCTTCGACCCGCGCGAACAGCGCCGCGTCGAGCCAGATCGCATCCTCCGCCGCGGCCAGCTTCGGCGCCAACTCCGCCTGCAGCGCCTGCATCCGCTCGTTCGTGTCGGCGGCGCACAGGCTGCCGAACACGTGGTGGGTGCGCGCCAACAGCGCGCCGCTCTTCTCGAGCGCTTCGATCGTGTTCTCGAAGGTCGGGTCCGCCGCGTTCGTCGCGATCGCGCGCACCTCGGCCGCGCGTTCCGCGATCCCGGCCAGGAGGGCGGGGCGGAAGTGCTCGAACTCGATGCGCGCGAAGTCGGGCGCGCGGTGGTCGAGCGCGCTGGGGACGGCGAACGGGTTGTCGGAGGGCAGGTCCTCGGAGGACGGCGCGTCGGTGGAGGTCATGGGCGGACAGCATCGGGAACCGTCGGGCCCGCGGCCAGCCCCGCGTCGCGAGGAACTCGCGCGGCACTCGGGGCTATCCTCTCGCGCACGATGTTCCGTCGCCGTCGTCGCCCCGAACCGGACTGGTTCACCTGCCCGGTGTGCGGCGCGCAGGTGCGCGTCGGCGCCCTCGCCTGCAAGGAGTGCGGCTCGGACGACGCGACCGGTTGGTCGGAAGCGACCGCCTACGACGACCTCGACCTGCCCGAGCCGCCGGACGGTGCGCCCGCCGAAGTGCCCGACACCTTCGAGGACTTCGAGCGCCTCACGCGACGCGCGTTCTCGTTCCCACGCTGGGCCGTCGTCGCGATCGGGTTGGTCCTCGTCGTCGCGATCGCGCTCGCGTCGGCCCGTCCGTGGTGAGCCGCGCTCCGGCGGCGGCCGCTCAGCCGGCGCGGCGCCGCTCGGCTCCGAAGGCGTGGCGCGCGATCGCGGCCTCGAGCGCCGCGCGGTCGATCGGCTTGGTCAGGTAGTCGTCGAAGCCCGCGGCCATGCACGCTTCGCGATCCTCCGCCATGGCCGCCGCGGTGAGCGCGACGATCGGGCGGCGGTCGCCGCGTTCGCGCAGGGCGGCCAAGGTCTCGAAGCCGTCCATCTCGGGCATCGTGAGGTCGAGCAGGACGAGGTCGGTGTCGGCCGCGTCGCCCTCCAGTGCCTCGAGCGCCGCGCGCCCGCCGTTCGCGCAGCGCACCTCGACGCCTACGCGCTTGAGCAGGTGACGCACGAGCAGGCGGTTGTCCGGCATGTCGTCGACGACGAGGACGCGCGCTCCGTCGAGCGGTCGGCTCGAACGGCTGGAGGGCGCGTCCGGCTGCGCGAGGACCGAGCCCTCGCTCGCCGGGAGCGTCAGCACGAAGCGACTGCCCTCGCCGAGGCGCGACTCCACCGTCAGCGACCCGCCGAGCGCCTCGGCGAGGCGGCGCGAGATCGTCAGGCCCAGCCCCGTCCCGCCGAACCGTCGCGCGGTGTCGCGCTCGGCCTGGCGGAAGGGCTCGAAGATCGCGTCGATCCGCTCCGGCGCGATCCCGAGGCCCGTGTCCAGCACTTCGAAGCGAACGGCCTCGCCGAGTCCTTCCACCTGCCCGGTGGAGACGCGCACCCACACGCGGCCCTCGTCCGTGAACTTGATCGCGTTGCCGGTGAGGTTCAGGAGGACCTGTCGCAGTCGCGTCGGGTCGGTCGTGATCGCGTCCGGGACCTGCGCCGCGATCGTCGCGCCGAACTCGAGCCCCTTTCCGGACGCGCGACCGCGCTGCATGCGCACCACGTCGTCCACCAGATCGGCGAGTCCGACATCGGCCTCCTCGATGGTGAGACTGCCGGCCTCGATCTTCGAGAGGTCGAGCACGTCGCCCACCAACGCACCCAGGTGCTGACCGTTGCGCTCGATCGTCGTCACCAGGTCGCGCGCGTTCGGCGACAGGTCCGGTTCCTCCGACAGGAGCTCGGCGAACCCGAGGATCGCGCCGAGCGGCGTGCGGATCTCGTGGCTCATGTTGGCGAGGAAGGCGGTGCGCGTCGCGACGGCTTCCTCCGCGCGCCGGCGCTGCTCCTCGAGCTCGCGGTTGCGGCGGCGGAGCTGGAGCTGGGTCACGACCTGGCGACCGAGGATCCGCAGGGCGTCGAGCTGCGCGGCGTTGAGTTCGCGGCGTACGTTGTCGATCACGCACAGCGTGCCGAGGGGGAAGCCCTCGGGATCGACGAGCGGCATGCCCGCGTAGAAGGCGATGTCCGGACTGCCGGTGACGAGCGGGTTGTCGGCGAAGCGCGGGTCCTGCGCGGCGTCCGGCACGACGAGCACCTCGTCCGGAGCGAGGATCGCGTGCGAGCAGAAGGCGATCTCGCGCGGCGTCTCGGTGGCGTCGAGGCCGACCCGGGACTTGAACCACTGGCGGTGTTCGTCGACCAGCGACACGAGCGCGATCGGCGTCCCGCACAGCGTCGAGGCGAGGCGGGTCAGGTCGTCGAAGAGCTCCTCCGGCGCCGTGTCGAGCACGTCGAACGAACGGAGGGCGTCGAGGCGCTGGGCCTCGTTCCGGGGCAAGCGGGCGGATTGCATGGCAAGGGGTCTCCGGAGCGCCTTTCGGCCTCCGAAGACCCCTCGCCGTAGGCGAATTCTTCCGGGTCGCTCGCGGGTGGCGAGCGGGTGCTCAGCTGATCAGGCGCAGCGTGAGCGGGTAGCGGTAGAGCACGCCCGAGTTGGCCTTGATGCCCGCGACGACCGACACGATCGTCACGAAGAGGCCGCCGAAGATCCAGATGGCGATCGCGACCGGCGCGAGGACGAGCGTGAAGAACATCACGATCGAGGCGACCAGCCAGATGAGGCAGGAGAGGGCGAAGTTGACCGCTTCCTTGCCGCACTCGTCGACGAACTCGGACTCGTTCTTCTTCATCATCCAGACGACGATCGGTCCGATCAGGAGGCCGATACCGCCCAGGTAGAAGGCGAGGAGCGACAGGTGGGCGATCATGCCCCACTGGCGCTCGTCGGCGTCCGGCTGGTCACCGCGGACATCGGCGTGGGGGGCGGCGTACTCGTTCATGGTCGTGGGCGGCCGGGCGGTGGCCCGGGCCGGGGAATCGGGTGCGGGGTCGGGGTCCGGGTCGGAATCCGGATCGTGGGCGTCGCGCGGGCGACCCGGAGGAGTTGGGAAGGGCCCTACTCCGATTGCGGCCGTCCATTCACCTCGGCCAGTCACTTCGGAGAGAGCAGGGGGGGAGAGCCCAGCCTAGCGCCGGCCCCCGATCCCGCTCAGATCTCGCTCCGCAGGCGCTCTCCCAGCGCGCTGCGGCGGAAGCGCTGGTCGGCGTTGTTCACGGCCAGCTCGAGCGCGCGCGGCTCGCCCACGAGCACCATCAGCTTCTTGGCGCGCGTCACCGCCGTGTAGAGCAGGTGCCGCTGCAGCATCACGAAGTGCTGCGTGACGAGCGGCATCACGACGGCCGGGTACTCGCCACCCTGGCTGCGGTGCACGGTGATCGCGAAGGCCGGTTGCAGGTCGCCCAGGTCCTTCGGCTCGTACACGACGACGCGATCGGGGTAGCTCACCGTCAGCGACGAGCCGTCGGGCGCGATCCGGCTGATCGAGCCCATGTCACCGTTGAAGACCTCCTTCTCGTAGTCGTTCCGCGTGTGGATGACGCGGTCGCCCACGCGCCAGTGACGACCGCGCAGCACCACCTCGCGCGCGTTCGAACTCGCGGACGCCGCGCGCAGGTGGTCGTTGAGCGCGTCGACGCCGCACGCGCCGCGGTACATCGGCGCGAGCACCTGTACGTCCTCGCGCCAGTCGATGCCGAAGGTCCGACCGATGCGGTTCGCGACCACGTCGACGAGCATGCGCGCCGTCGGCTCCTCGCCCTGCGTGCGGAAGAAGAAGAAGTCGCACGGCTTCTCGGAGTCGGCGCGCTCGGGCGCGATCGGCATCTCGCCCGCGAGGATGCGGTGCGCGTTCGTGACGATCAGGCTCTCGGCCGCCTGGCGATAGATGCGCGTCAACCGGAAGACGGGGACGCGCTGGCTCTCGAGCAGGTCGGCGAGCACGCGCCCCGCGGCGACCGACGGCAGTTGGTCCGGGTCGCCGATGAACAGCAGGCGCGTCGGCGCGCGCACGGCGCGCACGAGGTGGTCGGCGAGCCCGATGTCGAGCATCGACACCTCGTCCACGACGACGAGGTCCGCCTCGAGCGGCTTGTCCGGCCCGAACTTGAAGCGCCGCGTGCCCGGCTCGATCTCGAGCAGGCGGTGGATCGTGCTCGCCTCGCGCCCCGTCGCCTCCGACAGGCGTTTGGCCGCGCGACCCGTCGGCGACGCGAGCTTCACCCGCGCGCCGGTCGCGATCGCCAGGTCCACGACGAGGCGCATGACCGTCGTCTTGCCGACGCCCGGCCCGCCCGTCAGCACGCCGACGGGATGCGTCAACAGCCCGCGCACCGCGTCGCGCTGTTCGTCCGACAGCTCGAGCCGCGCGCGCTGCTCCGCGATCCGGATCTGCGCGTCCTCGGCCCACGGCCGCACCTCGCCGCCGGTCGACAGGTCGATCAACCCGCGCGCGAGCCCGCGCTCGTGCTCGAAGGTGCGCGTCGGCCACACGCGCTGCACCGACAACGACCCTTCGGCCGGCTCCTCGGCCCCGTCGCCGCCCGCGCGGTCGACCACGACCTCGCGCATCTTGCGCAGTCCGTCGAGCGCCGCCACGAACGCCGCGTCCTCCTGGCTCGACCCGAGCAGCTCGCGCGTCGTCGCGATCAGCTCGTCGGCCGGCGCGAAGCAGTGCCCCTGACCGACCTCGTCGCCGAGCCGGTGCAGCAGCGCCGCCCGTCGCCGTTCGATGCCGTCCGGCGGCAGCCCGATCTCGCGCGCCGCGCGGTCGGCCACCGCGAACCCGATGCCCTCGACCTTGCGCGCGAGGACGTAGGGGTCCCGCTTGACCTTCTCCATCGTCGACTCGCCGAGCGCGCGCACCGCCGCGTCCGCCTGCCACGGCCCCAGTCCGAGCCCGACCAGGAACGCGTGCGTCGCGTGGCTGCCGAACTCGCGCCGCACCGTGTCGACCAGGTCCGCGGCCACGTCGCCCGACAGGCCCTTGATCCCGACCAGGCAGCCCTCGTCCGCGCGGATCCGCTCGAGCGCCTCGACCCCGAGCGCGTCCACGATCCGCCGCGCCAGCGTCTCGCCGATCCCGTGGAAGCGGCTCGAGCTGAGGTACTTGACCAGCCCCGCGCGGTTCTCCGGCGGCCGCACCTCGAGGCTGTCGAACTCGAACTGCCGCCCGTGCGTCGGGTGGTCGCCCCAGCGCCCGGTGAGTCGCACGGACAGCCCCTCCGAGGGCCGCGGCGTGGCGCCCACCGCCGTCACCCGCGAGCCGAACAGGCCCGCCGGGTCGCCCTCGGCGCCCGCGATCGGGGCCTCGGTCCGCAGCCGCAGGACCGTGTAGAGGCTCTCCTCGCTGTGGAAGGTGACCCGGTCGACCGTGCCCTCGACCACCTCGGGGCCGCCCCCGGACCCCGCTCCCGGCCCGCTCCCCGGGCCGCGGGTCGCGGAGCGGTCCGACGGTCCGGCGGCGGGGGAGGAGCCGCGGGGCGACGGCGGGCGCTCGTGGTCGGCGGGGGCCATGGAGCCCGCGATCCTAGCCCGCTGGGCCCTTGCCATTCGCCCGCCGATCCCCATACTGGTCGCCCCTCGTGCCCGAATCGCAGGCCACGCCCACACCGAAACACGCATGTCGATCAAGGTCCAAGTCCGTGCCAACGAGTCGCTCGAAGCGGCTCTCCGCCGTTTCAAGCGTCAGTGCAACTACGGCGGCGTCTTCCGTCTCGCCAAGGCCAACACCTGGCACGAGAAGCGCAGCGACCAGCGCCGCCGCGAGCGCCGCGAACGCATCCGCACCATCCAGCGCGCCACCCGCTTCGCTCAGCGTCGCGCGGGCGGACGCCGCTGACGACGGCCGCTCGGCACGAGGACGCCGGCGCTCGTTCGTGGGCGCCGACGCGACAGGAGCCCGATTCGATCGCCCCGATCGAGTCGGGCTCCTGTCGTGGGGTGACCCGTTCACGCGTCGGGAAACTGGCGCCCGCGCGCATCGGGTCCGCCCCGTTCGCGCGAACATCCGGCCATGAAGTCGTCTCGCCTCCTGCTCGGCGTCGCCGCGGCCGGCGCCCTCGCCGCGCTCGGCCTCTCGGTCGGCTGCTCGTCGCCGATCCCCAACCGCACGCCCGTGGGCGAGCCGTTCCCGCGGACGACCGGCGCGACGCTCGAGGAGGTGAGCGTCGCGATCCCCGACGACTGGCGCGGGCGACCGACCGTGGTGCTCGTCGGCTACGTGCAGAACGCGCAGTTCGACCTCGACCGCTGGTTGTTCGGCCTGCTCGACGCGCAGCTCGACGCGCGCATCGTCGAGCTCCCGGCGATCCCGAACGCGATCGCGAGCCTGTTCTCGGACTCGATCGACGAAGGCATGCGCGGGGGCATCCCCCCGGAGGACTGGGCCTCGGTCGTGACGATCTACGGCGACGCGGCCGAGCCGATCGCCGCGTTCACGGGCAACGAGGAGCCGCAGAACGCGCGCGTGCTGCTGCTCGACGGCGAAGGCACCGTGGTCTGGTACCATGACGAGGGCTATTCCGCGCGCGAGTTGATCGACATGCGGTCTCGACTCGAGGAGCTCGACGGCCAATGATCGCGACACCATGAGCGAGCTGGGAGCGACGGCGCCGGGCTTCGGCGAGGGCGCGGGCACCGCGACGAGCGCGGTGCGGGCACACGACTGGATGACCGCGTTGCAGCGCGAGGTCGAGTCCTCGCGCACTGCGAACCACCCGCTGCTCGCGCGCGCGGCCGCCGGAGCGTTCACCCGCGAGCAGTACGCGCGCTTCGGAGCGCAGCACCAGTCGCTCGTCGGCGTGTTCACGCGCTACCTCGAGCTCATGCTGCTGGCGACGGACGACTCGTCGCAGAAGCTGTGGCTCGCGAAGGTGCTCGTGGACGAGTACGGCGAGGGCAGCGAAGGGCACGACCACGCCGAGCTGTACGCGCGCTTCCTCGGGACAGTCGGCGTGGCGCGCGAGGCGCAGCTCGACGCGCCGCTCGTCCCCGAGGCCTGGCGCCATGTGGGCGCGCACCTCGCCCTGTGTCGCGAACAGCCGTTCCTCGCCCAGCTCGGCGCGTTCGGCCCCGCGCACGAGTGGGCGATCCCGACCATGTTCGGGCACCTGATCCGCGGCCTCGCGTCGGCGGGCGTCGGTGCGGACGAGCGCGCCTACTTCGACCTGCACACCGAACAGGACCAGGACCACGGCGCGTGGATGGCCGAGGCGATGGCGCAGCTGGCGAACGACGAGGCCGCGCGCGATCTCGTGCGCGCCGGCGCGCGCTTCTCGCTCGCGCTGCGCGGCGAGCTGTGGGACGCGATCGAACGCGTCGTGGACGGCGCCGATCCGGCCGAAGGCTCGCCGGGCACGGTGCGCGACCTGCGCGCGGCCACCGAGGCGTGGCTGAGGGGCGCCGCCTGGCCGGTGGAGCTGCCGAGCTTCGGCTGAGCGCGATCAGGTCTCGTTCGGCGTCTCGTCCACCAGGCGCCACAGCGCCCAGCTCGCGACCGAACGCAGCGGCGCCCAGACCTCGGCGCGCGCACCGAGCTGACGCGGCGACGGGCGTTCGGTGAGGCCGTCGAGCCGGCGCAGGCCCTCCTGCACGCCGAGGTCCTTGGTCGGCATCACGTCGAGGCGGCCGAGCCGGAACATCAGGAACATCTGCGCGGTCCACTCGCCGACGCCGCGCACCTCGGCGACGCGTGCGATCACCTCGTCGTCGGGCAGGCGCGCGAGACGGCGCAGCGGCAGGCGACCGTCGAGCGCGCGCTCGGCCAGGTCGTGCAGCGCGCGCGCCTTCGCGCCGGACAGGCCGGCCGCGCGCAGCTGATCGTGCGAGAGCGCGAGCATCTGCTCGGGGCTCGCGAAGCGCCGGCCCGGCGTGAGCGCGTGCACGCGCGCGTGGATCGTCGCCGCGGCCTTGCCCGAGAGCATCTGGTACACGACCGCGCGCGCCAGGGCGTGGAAGTGCGAGTCGGCCGCGCGCTGGGCGCCGTCGGGGAAGCCGGGGAAAGGCGGAAGGCGGCGCAACGCCGCGCCGAGCACCGGGTCGCGACGCGCGAGCGCGCGCAGCTCGGCGGGCGTGGGGCGACCGGTTCGCATCACGCCCGCTCCGCCATCCACGCGGCGCTCCGCTCGATGCACTCGGCCAGCACCTCGTCGTGCGTGCGTCCGCTGCGCTTCGGAACGGCGAGGTCGTGGTCGCCGCCGTCGACGACGAACAGCGTCGACTCGCCGGGGATCTTGGCGCGCTCGCGTTCCAGCAGCTCGAGGTCGCACAGAGGATCGCGCGTTCCGCTCACGAACAGGCTCGGCGCGTCGAGACGATCGAAGTGGTCGCTGCGCAGCTTCTCGGGCTTCTTCGGCGGGTGCAGCGGATAGCCGAGCAGCACGAGGCCCGGCGTGTCGAGCGGCGCGCCGTCCTCGCCCGCCGCCGCGAGCGTTGCGGCCCGCGAGCCCATCGACTTGCCCGCGAGGAACCAGGGGCCGTCGTCGATCTCGCGGCGCACGAACGCGCGCACCTCGCGCAGGCTCGCGAGGAGCTTCGGCATGCGGTCGGGCGGACGCCGCTTGCCCTCGCGCCGCGCGCGCTCCATGTAGGGGAAGTCGAAGCGCAGCACGCGCAAGCCGGCGTCGGCCCAGCCACGCGCGAAGGTGGCGAGGAAAGCGGCTTCCTTCGAAGCGCCCGCCCCGTGCGCCAGGAGCACGCTGCCGAGGGCCTTCCCGCGCGGCGCGTCGAGGAGTGCGCCGAGCGCGTCGACGCCCACGCTCTCGGCCACAGGGGGCGTCAACGCGATGTGAAGTTCGTCAGGCATCGTTCAACCGCGATGGCGTCCGTGGCCGCCCGCGAGACCGCGAGGATCGCACACTTCGGCAGGATCCACGACGCGCGGCCATAATCGAACCCATGAGGACCTCGTGGAAGACGCTCTCCGGAGCGCTCGTGACGGACCTGCCGAGGGCGCTCGCCGAGCTGTTGGACGACGGGGACGACTCCGTCCACATAGGCACGGACAGCAAGAACCGCGGCAACTGGACCCACTTCGTGACGGTCATCGCCATCCCGCGTTCGCGCGGCGGCGGTCGCGTCATCTACCGCGCGGAGCGAACGCCGCGCATGTACAACCTGGCGCAGCGTCTGATCCACGAAGCGCAACTCAGCCTCGAGATCGCGTCCGAGCTCGACGACCAGTTCACCCAGGACGTCGTGATCCACATCGACGTCAACGAGGACGAACGCCACAAGTCGTCGCAGTACGCGCGCTCGCTCGCGGGCATGGGGCTGGGCAGCGGCTTCCAGGTGCGGCTGAAGCCCGAGGCCTGGTGCGCGAGCCACGTGGCCGACCACGTGGTCAACGAGCGCCACGGCCGCGTGGCCTGACGCGCGAGTCGCTGCGACCGTCGCGCACGACGGACGGCCGAGCCGCGAGGCTCAGTCGTTCGACGCGACCGTCGTCGCCGCGTCGATCCAAGCGCGCACGACGCGTCCCGCCTCGAACTCGATGCGTGCGGTCGTCGACGCGGGACCCGGCGCGCGGCGCGTCAGCAGCAGCACCTGGGAGCGCGCCCCTTCGATGGCCTCGCAGCACCAGATCCACTGCTCGCGGCCCGCGCCCGTCTCGATGGCCGTCGGCTCGCCGAGCATCGTGCGAACGCTGCCCTGCGCGGTGCCCGGCGCGATGCCCTCGAGGGTCGTGCGGGTGACGTAGACGCCGCACGGCGCCACGCCGGGGCAGGGTGCGTCGGCGGACGAGCAGCCGCTCGCGGCGGCCAGGAGCACCGCGGCGGCCAGTCGGGCCGCGAGGTTCGGTCGGGTCGGCATCGGATCGAAGGCGGACGATGGTAGGTATCGACCGCGGAGGTCCCAACGATGTGCCCGAACTGCCGGACGTCGTCGTCTACCTGGAGAGCCTCGAGCGCGTCGCGGTCGGCGCGGTCCTCGATGCCGTGCACCTCGAGAGTCCGTTCCTGTTGCGCTCGGTCGACCCGCCGCTCGACGCGCTGGTGTGGCGCGCGCTGCTCGGCGTCGAGCGCCTCGGCAAGCGCATCGTGTTCGCGTTCGAGGACGAGCTCTTCGCCGTGCTGCACCTGATGATCGCGGGTCGGCTGCGCTGGCGGAGCCCCGGAGCGAAGCTCGGCGGGCGCGCGACGCTCGCGGGCTTCGACTTCGCGCGCGACGGCCGCACGATCGGGCGTCTCGTGCTGACCGAGGCGGGCTCCAAGAAGCGTGCGCGGCTCCATGTCGTGTGCGGTCGGGCGGCGTTGGACCAGCACGACCCCGGCGGACTCGAGGTGCTGGCGCCGTCGACCGACGCGGCGCTGTTCGCGCAGCGCCTGCGCAGCGAGAACCACACGCTCGAGCGTGCGCTCACCGACCCGTCGATCCTGAGCGGCATCGGCAACGCGTACTCGGACGAGATCCTGCACCGCGCGCGCCTGTCGCCGTTCGTGCGGACGGGCGAGGCCACCGACGCGCAGCTCGCGGAGCTGTTCACGGCGACGCGCGCGGTGCTGACGGAGTGGATCGAGCGCACGCGCGAACAGGTCGGGGACGGCTTCCCCGACTCCGTGACCGCGTTCCGACCCGAGATGGCCGTCCACGGTCGTTACCGCGAGCCGTGCCCTGCCTGCGGTGATCCGGTGCAGCGCGTCGCGTACAAGGAGCGCGAGTTCAACTACTGCGCGACCTGCCAGACCGGCGGGAAGCTGCTGAAGGACCGCGCGCTGAGCCAGCTCCTGCGCGGCGACTGGCCGAGGACGGTGGAGGAGCTCGAGCTGCGCCGGCGAGGCGGAGCCGGCTGACGCGCGGCCTACTGCTCCGGCTCCCTTTCCTTCTCGCCCCCGAGCACCTCGCGCGCGCGCTCGACCCACCGCGAGCGCACGAGCAGCTTCGGCCGCGTCGCCAGGTCCAGAGGGATGTCGCCGAGCGCCCCCTGGAGGTGTTCGTTCCCGATGCGTGCCTCGACGCCCTCCTCCTCGAGCAGGCCCTTCAAGAGGTAGGCGTGGATGATGTCCCGCGCGGTCGCGACTTCGACCCAGTCCCCGACGCGTCCCACCGCTCAGTAGCCGGCCGCCTGGCCGTCCTTCCGGGACTCGCTCGCGCCGTGGTACACGCCCGTCACCGGGTCGCGCCAGATCGCCTGGTAGCCGCCGAAGCTGCCGCGATTCCACTCGACGCGGTGCCCGCGATCCATCAGCGCGCGCACGGTCTCCCAGGTCGCGATCCCCGACTCGAGGTGGACCGTCCCGCCGTCCGTCATGCGCTCGCCCGTCGGTTGACTCGACCCCGTGTGCAGCATGCGCGGCGCGTCGCCGGCCTCCTGCACGCCCATGCCGAAGTCGACCATGTTGATCATGATCTGGGCGTGGCCCTGCGGCTGCGTCGCGCCGCCCATCACGCCGAACGCCATGAGCGGCGCCCCGTCCTTCGTCACGAAGGCGGGGATGATCGTGTGGAAGGGGCGTTTGCCCGGCGCATAGCTGTTCGCGCGTCCCGGCGTCAGGTCGAACAGCTCACCGCGGTCCTGCAGCACGAAGCCGAGCTCGGTCGGCGTCATGCCGCTGCCCATGCCGCGGTAGTTGCTCTGGATCAACGAGACCATGTTCCCGTCCGCGTCCGCCGTGCAGAGGTAGATCGTGTCGCCCTCTTCGAGCGCGGGGTTGCCGGCCGGGTAGCTGCGGCCCGCGCGCTCGCCGATGAGCTCGCGCCGCCCGGCCGCGTACTCGGGCGAGATCAGCTCGGCGACCGGGACCTCGGCGAAGTCCATGTCCGCGTAGAACCGCGCGCGGTCCTCGAAGGCGAGCTTCTTCGCCTCGACGAACAGGTGCGC
>Ga0180435_10000355_pt1 | contig 47603 bp, 37 predicted proteins | sample SS_ome_3_FD_132467 | JGI IMG/M metagenome (GOLD analysis project Ga0180435, IMG submission 132467) | Hypersaline lake sediment archaeal communities from the Salton Sea, California, USA - SS_3_S_1 metaG | ecosystem: Environmental > Aquatic > Non-marine Saline and Alkaline > Hypersaline >... | reverse complement strand
CCCGCCACGAATTCGGCCAGATTGCTGGCACCGTCGCTGTCTTCGTCGCCATCGGGCTCCGTCTCGGCCAGATTTGAAGGCCCAAAATAGGCGCCTTCCCAAGTGTCCGCCATTTCGTCGGCGTCGCTGTCGTACGCCCAGATCAGCTCTTCAGAAGGTTCGCTTTCCCGGCCCTGCCTGTCGATAGCTGTCACGGCGAAAAAATACCTGGTGTGGGGATGAAGATTGGTCACGCCGATCGAGGTGGAAAAGCCAACGTCAATGACCTCGGTATATGATCCACTCTCCGCGCCATAGTGCAGACGGAAGCCCGCCAGGTCGGTCAAAGGCGTTCCGTCGGCGTTGAGCGTGGGCGGGTCCCAGGCAAGAAAGAGCTGAGCACCATAAGAGCTGCAAAAGGCCGGCAGCATCACAAAAAGCGCCGGCAATACCATACATAGTCCTGATGTCTTCAAGCTTCGCATCCCGCATACCTTCCGCACCCTCTGGGTACAGATCCATTGCTAGGTTCTCCCGCATCTGTGTGTAGCAGGATGAGTGCCAGTATCCCAGTCTGGCAATCTGAGCAGCGAGCATCGTCAAGCTCTCACTGATAAGCGGGGTGTCATTCAGCCTCAACGAATGCAGCATTCTTAGCCTTCCCAATAACGTGGACCCCGATTCACATGGAACCAGGTAAATTGCAGCATGGGCTTCAAGTCTTCATCCATTTCGCGCTATTGCGAACGCCTGCTGAAGCGGCAGTGGACAAAGGGCCCGCTGGTTCCTATATTGACGGGCATGAGGAAGAGATTTCTTGTGGGCGCCGGGATAGTTCTGACGGTGCAGCTTGCGTTCGAGATCTTCGCGCGGTTTGCGTTGCCGGAAGTCCCCTCATGCGCCGAAGTTTCCCGGAACGCCTATCGCTTCAGGGCGTGGCCCGAATACATAGCGGGGCTCGACGGGACAGAGAACACCGCAACGGTGGTTCTGCTGACCAACTCGCAGGGCTATGCCGGTGAATTCGATCACAGGCGCATCTACCCCGCCCAACTCGAAGAGTTGATGTGCGCAAGCCGCTTGGGAGGACACCGGCACTGGGAAGTTCTTAACTGGGCTTGCGACGGAATGACCTCCATAGAACTGACTCTGCTCGCGGCTTACCTGGAGACCCGCTCGCCGGATATCGTCCTGGCCATGACCGGATATGCCGACTACGCCGCCGAGCATTCCGGCGAAAAACTACTTTACTGTCGCAGCGACGTCCCCAGGTTGGCGACAAGACCGGCGCTGCTCAAGCGCCTTCCCGCGTCCTATCTCCGACGGCATGTGGGCGTCGAGGACTTTCTGACCTTTCTTCTCCGCGACCGCTTCGCGCTGCTGCGCTATCGCGAATTCGTCTGGTCCTGGCTTGACCCGAGATTTCCGGGCATTCACACCGCGTTCTATGCGCCCAGCATCAACTACCGGCCCTGGGAGCTGAGGGGCCGCCGGATTCTCAATCCGCTGCGCAAATCCAAACTTACCCCCGGCGACCCGGTGCTGACCTACCGGGAAGGCTCCAGGCAGATGCTGGACGACTACCTGTCGCTGCTGGCCCGGATTCGTTCGCGTGTCATTGTAATCGCGCAACCAATTGCCGTTCCCCCCGGAGATCCGCGCATGGCCTGGCAGGAAGCGTTCATGCGCGATCTGCGCGATCTGACATCCCAAAAGGGTCTTAAACTATGGGATCTGTCAGGTGCGCTGCCTTCGCGCGACTTCATGACGAGCAGCCATTTTCTGCCGGCCAATCACGAGCGTTTCGCCGCCATGCTGCATACCCGCCTTTCCCGGGAGTTCGGTGATGCTCTTTAATACCTATACGTACGCTCTCTACCTGCCGCTGGTATTCCTGCTCTACCTGGCCCTTCCGCTGCGCGGCCGGCAGGCCATGCTGCTGGCGGCAAGCTATGTCTTCTACTGCTGGGAAACTCCCGTCTACGGCACTCTTCTGCTGATCTCCACGGTTCTCGATTATTCCTGCGGACTTATCATGGCGCGCTGCGTGGGCCGGGCCGCGCGGAGGATTGTGCTGACGGCAAGCATATGCGGCAATCTCGGACTACTGGGGTTCTTCAAGTACGGCGACTTCTTCGCGGGCAACTTCGCGGGGCTGGGGCGCCTGCTGGGCTTCGATACGCACTGGGAGCCCATGGGGTTCATCCTGCCGGTCGGTATTTCTTTCTACACCTTCCAGACCATGAGCTACACCATTCAGCTATATCGGCGGCAGATCGAGCCCTGCCGCGATTTGCTTTCCTTCGCGCTGTTCGTGTCCTTCTTCCCGCAGCTCGTCGCCGGTCCGATTGAAAGGGCGAGCCACCTCCTGCCGCAGCTTCAGGTTTACCATCACGTCAAGCTCCACGATCTGGCGTCGGGAGCCACCCGCATCGTCTTCGGCCTGTTCCGCAAAATGGTGCTGGCGGACCGATTCTCGATCATTGTCGACCGCGTGTTCGCGAATCCCGAGGATTTTCCGACCTTCACGGTTTGGATCGGCGTGCTCGCGTTCTGGGGACAGATCTACTTCGATTTCGCCGGTTACGCCGACATCGCTATCGGTTCGGCCCGACTGTTCGGAATACGGTTGACCGAGAATTTCAGACGTCCGCTCCTGTCGCGCTCCATCGCGGATTTCTGGGCGCGCTGGCATATCACGCTGACAAGCTGGCTGCGCGACTATCTCTTCAATCCAATGGGCGGCTTCCGCAAGGGAGCGGTGCGCACCGCCGCGCACGGAGTGGTGGTGCTGGTGCTTTGCGGTCTTTGGCACGGCGCGGCATGGCACTTCGTGCTGTGGGGCGCTTACGAAGCCCTGCTGCTGGTAGGATACTATTCCTGGCGGGGTCTGAGGCGGAAACTATTGGGCCGCCGCAAGCAGAAGGATAACATGCCGCTCCTTATCGGCTCCGTTGCGCTGGTCTTTGCCTGCCATAGCCTGGCGGCAGTCTTCTTTCGGGCGCCTGATATGAGCGTTGCACGCCGCATGTTCCGCTGCATGCTGGGGCGCCATGCTGCCGCCGGGCTCCCAAACGAGTGGATCGTGTGGATCTATACGGCGCTTTTGCTGACCTGGCTGGTCATCGAGTTCATGCAGGAGTATATGGGACTGAACGAGCGCATTCGGCGCCTGCCGTGGCGGCTGCGCGCCTTCGGCATGGGCCTGCTGATCGTCGTCATCACCATCACGGCCACCAATCTGACGGCCCCGTACATTTACTTTCAGTTCTGATTGGAACCGGTTTCAGAACTGGAAATAGATATACGGCGCGGAGTTGTTAACCGCCGTCAGCAGCGTAACAACCGCCAGCAGCGTCAGCCCCGCGACCCTTATCGGACGCGGCAGCCCGCGCAAACGGGCTCCCATGCCGGAGTACTCCTGGAACCACTCGAAGACGAGAATAACGCCCATTGCCATGGCGAAACCCCAGACATACCACTGCGTTGCCGATGCGGCCCCGGCATGACGGCCCAGCAACGCCGTGCATACCTGCCTCATAATTACGAAACTCTCCGAACGGAAGAAAAGGGTGTTGAATGAGGTGAAACAGAACGTGACCATGGTCGAAAGCAGTATTACCAGGCTTGCCCGGCCTCCGGCCGCCTTCCCCAGCTTGAGTCTCTTCTTTATGAATCGCCACGTGAAATAGAAAGAAATAAGAACGGCATGGTAAGCGCCCCATGCAACGAAATTCCAACGCGCTCCGTGCCACAAACCACACAGCAGAAATACAATCCAACCGTTAAGCAATGTGCGCGCCCCGCCCTTGCGGAACCCTCCCAGCGGGAAGAATACATAGTCCCGCAGCCAACTGGTCAGAGTGATGTGCCAGCGGTTCCAGAAATCCCCGATGGATACGGCCAGCAGCGGGCGACGGAAGTTCTCCGTCAAACGAATCCCGAAAAGTCGCGCCGTACCGATCGCAATGTCCGCGTAACCGGCGAAATCGAAGTAGATCTGACCCATGAAAACCGGCATGACAATCCAGGCCGTTGCGGTCGAGAACCCGTCCGGGTTCTCGAAGAACATGTCGACCAGAATGCCCAGCCTGTCGGCAATCACGACTTTACGGAAAAGCCCGTACACAATCCGCCGCGCCCCGGCGGCGATATCCTCGGCGCGAATTCGGTGATAAACCTGCAGCTGCGGCAGCAGGCGGTTGGCGCGCTCGATGGGGCCGGCGACAAGCTGAGGAAAGAAAGATACGTACAAGGCAAAGGAGATGAAATCGCGCGTCGGGTCGATCTGGCGCCGATAAACCTGGATCGTGTAACTCATGGTCTGAAAGGTGTAGAACGAGATACCCACCGGTAGCACGAACCCCATTGCCTTCCAATGCGTGTCAAAACCCAGCAGGCGCCCCAGTCCGGCGATGTTGCCGGCAAGGAAATCTCCGTATTTGAAGAACCCGAGCAGTCCGAGGTTTCCCGCAAGACTCAGCAGCAGGACCAGTCGGCGCCGCCTTCTGCCGTGCAGCCGACCCATCCAGATACCGCAAACGTAGTCAAGGCAGGTTGAAGTTGCCAGCAGCAGACCGTAAACCGGTTTCTCCCAGCAATAAAAGACGTAGCTGGCCGCCAGCAGAAACACCTGCCGTCCCCGCAGGGGCAGCACAAGGTACGCCCCCAGGACGAGACACAGGAATGCGGCAAAGGTGTACGTGTTGAAAAGCATCCTATTCCAGTGCCGGTTTATCCCTGATGTCACTCATGACAGTGTGCGCCGTGTCATTCCGAGCGAAGTCGAGGAATCTCCAGCGCTTTTGAGCTGCCCCGAGATCACTCGACAACCGCGGGATGAAATTGGACCTGTGTCGTTCACTTTTAGGATCTGCCAGCAGATTATCCAGCCGCTCCGCAAGTATTTCCGCCATGCGGACGTGGTTTCTGCGGTGAAGATGCGCCGTAGTCAGAAAATACTCAGTCGGCAGGGCATCGTGCAGGTCCCAGAAAGTCAGGCCGTACTCCCGCGAGAACAGCTTCAAGTCTTCCAGGAAACGCCGCTCGTTGGGCTCGTCCGGCGGGTAGGCCGCCGGTTCGGCCACTACGACAACTTTTGCCGGAATCAGCGACAGTTGGCGCATATACTCTCTAAGCATCTGCCTGGAGCCTGCGCCGTATGTCACCTGCAGTGCGGATTCCTTCGCGCGCGGCAGTTCGATCGGGTCGATCAGCGGGTGTTTTGGGAGCGACCACGGGAGGTGGCGGAACTCCGGGGCGTAGAACACGTTGTGCACGCCAGGGAAGCGGCGGTCCAGCCAGGACCACATGAACTCCCTGAAGCGCAGCAGCGCGAACATGTCGGACGCGACAAACGTCAGCACGTCCTCGAACCTGAAATGGCGCCGGCGGAAGCTCCCGGGCAACGCCCGCACCAGCCAGGGCCGCGAGATCAGCCGCGGTATGTCGCTGCGGCAGTAAGACAGGCCTTCATGGTAATGCTCGTTGCGATAGTCGCCGTAACCGGTTACCGCCAGCACCGCGTCGGGCGGGTGACGTCCCAGGTAGGCGGCCTCGATCATGTACTCGATTGACGACGCGCCGTCGAGCGACCAGTTGAGCACTTCCCAGTCGGTACTCCTCCCGGCCGCCCGCCGCCGCAACTCGCCCTCCAGAAGCAGCGGATAACCGCGCACGCCGGAATATTCTCCGCCGTATCCCTGGCAATTGGTCAGCAGCGCCACGGTCGAAGCGTCAACCCGGTCCGGAGTACCCATGTACTCCGGCCAGCCGCGGTATCGGTAGGCGTTGCGATAGAACTCAACCGAATTCTGCATCTCCGGGAGCAAGCGGCGGGCAAGCCCTTCGCACAGAATCAGGGAGCAGGCCAGCGCCAGCGCGGGAAAGAGCAGCGGATGTCTGTTCTTCATTTGAGGAATATGTCGGGCCAGCAGTCGTTGCCCGTGTGATGGGTGAGCCGGACTGCATCCTCGGGCGGCGTTCCCGCTTTCCACATAAAGATCTCGTAATCGCCGGTATCGTGTTCGTGCTGACCGCGGGCGCCGCTGCTGGCCCCGCAGACGAGAAAACGACCGTCGGCGGAAAAGCGGGGAAAATACTCGTGGCTCAGCCCGCCCTGTAAATCGAGCAGCAGGCTGCGCTTACGCTTCTCAAGGTCGAATGTGTAAATGGCGTTTTTCTGGCGTCCGCCCTTGTCAACGTAGCACAGCCGCGAAGCCGGCGGCATCCATCCAAGCTGACACCCGCCGCCGACCACCACGATCCGGTCATCCAGGTAGAATACGGCGGTTCCACGCTTGGCCTTGCGCAGGGTAACGGCCATGGCTTGCTCCGCGCCGCTGAAATCGGGCGTCTGAAGCACCGTGTCGGCGGGCACGGATCCGGCGCCCGACTCGAACAGCACGGACTCCCGTCCCGATTCCAGGTCAAGAGCCACGAACTGAGCGCCTTTTCGCTCGAAGTAGACAGTCCCGCCGTCGTGCGACCACGTGGGGGTATTCCCGTACTCCGCGATTCTTCTCTCCGCTCCCGTTTCGATATCCAGGAGGTATACATCCCATGGAACCGGATTGCGTTGAGACACCCACGTGATTCTGGAACGCGCAAAGACAATCCGCTTGCCGTCCGGTGAAATTCGCGGATAGTAATCGACGTGCGGGTTCGTTGTAAGCCGGCGGATCTCCATTCCCGGCAGCGAAAGCATGAGAATGTCGTGATTGCCGTACCGGTTCGAGCTCCAGACGACGAAGCCCTCCACCCCGCCGGCGACCGATTTCACCGCTTCCCTGTCCCTGGCCGGAGTTTCAAGCGCGACTCCGCTGTCCGGCGGAGCCAGGGCTCCCATCTTCTGCGTTTTCCGATACTGAAGCCCGAGAAAAGCCAATCCCGCCGCCAGCACGGCTGCGGCCGCGGCAGCCATAGCGCAGGATCGCCGTGTTCCTGTCACCGCTGCGCGCGGGACGCGGCCCTTGCCGGTCAGAATTACAAAAACAACGAACCCGGCGCCGCCCAGCAGGTAGTCGGCGGCCTGACTCCAGATATGTATGCAGAGCATGGCAACTTTTGAAACCTCGGCCGAAAAACCCAGCAGCGTCAGCGCAAGCGTCCCCCCGGCCTCGTAAGTGCCGAAGCTCATAAATGCCGGAACAGGCAGGCTCGCGCCCGCCTCGGCGCTGAGCAGCGAGCAGAGCACGCGCCCGAAACCCGCGCCCGCAAGCGACGGGAAACTCGGCCCCGCAACAGCCTGGAAGATGAGATACAGTCCGACATATTTTGCCAGGCGCACGCAGAGCGAGAGCAGCAGAACCTTTCCCATGACGCCCGCCCGACGGGATGTCTCAACGGCCGAAGCTATGCTCTCCATGAATGCCACCAACTTCCCCGTAAATCCTTTCCCGGCCAGAGACCCCAGTATACCGCGCAGCATCTTCGTGGCGATTTTTATTCCCGCAAAAACCGCCGCCACCATCACCAGAACCGCCACTGCCAGAACAATCAGCACCGAAACCAGCCACGTCTGCAGGCTGGCCGTCAGCAATTGATATGTCAACACCCCGCCGATCACGAACAGGAGGGCGATGAAATCGAACAGGAAACTGATGCCCAGCGACGACACACAGGCTTTGCCGCTCACATTGTAGCCTTTGTTCATCATGCCGATGTAACTCAACTCGCCCAGCCTGGCCGGCAGCAGGTCAACCAGCATGTTGCGCGTCAGGGTCACCAGGCCGGTATGGAAGATGCCCGGGACTCCGGCTTCACCCGCGGCGCGGATCAGCATGCGGTAGCGCACGGCCCTGAAGAAAGCCTGCAGGAGGGCAAAGCCGAAATAGAAACCCACAAAAAGCAGCGATGTGCGGCGCAGCACGGCCATTATGCGCGGCTTATCCTGAGCATCCGCCCCGCCGGTAACAAGCCCCATCAGCAGCGCCAGCACCAATAGCGAAACGCCGATCGACAGGATCATCCGCAGAACTATCCGGATCGAGATCTTCATTTGGCCGCAAACCCCGGTCTCATGTTCCCGTCGCAGGTTGCCTTCTTCCCGACATGTCTTTCGGGGCGAAGTCGAGCAATCTCACGTGCATTCATGCGCCGGACATGCCTCGGCAAGCCCGGAATGACAGAGGACATGCACACAAGATTCGAAAACACTAGCATACGAAAGGAGCGGCGATGTAGAACAAAATGACCGCCCGCGGGCCTTCGGGTTTGACACTTCAGGCCGCCATGGCGGAAACTCGCACCCATGCGAAGCAAAAGAACAGGCATCGTCATGCTCTTTCACAAGAGCTTCCAGCCTTACCAGGGCCACTATCTGCGCACATGGAACCAGGCCCGGGCGCTGGTCAAGGCCGGCTATGACGTCACCGTCTTCGCCTGGGACAGGGAGGCCCGCTACGAACGGCATGAAACCCGCGAAGGTATCCGCATCGTGCGCTACCGGCTCAAGGCGGGAGATTTCCAGGGCCCCAGAAACGGTTTCAAGGTGCTGCGCTACAACTGGGCTGCGTTCCGTTACCTTCTGCGCGCCGATGCGGAGATCTTTACCTGCTACAGCCTCGACGCCATCCTCGCCGCGCTGGCCGCCCGGATCCTGCGGCGCAAGAAAGCCGTTCTCGACGTCTGCGAGCCCGACTACTACGCCTTCTGGAACAAAAAGCACGAGTGGCTGCTCAACATTATCCGTTGGCTGGAAAAGACTCTCGCGCGGCAATATGACCACGTCTTCGTGCACAATCTTTACCAGGTGCGCAAGTTCGAGGAGGCCGGCGTGCGCCGCGTCACGCAGGTCGGTTCCTATCCGAACCGTTCCATCATGCCCGCTTCTCCCCGTACCGGCAACAATCGCGCGATCGTCATCGGCCGTTTCGGCACGATCTACGAGGACAACGGCATCGAGGAATTCATTGCCGCTTTCAGTAAGCTGATCGACCGCGCCGCTAAGGATTTCGGCGCGCCCGATTACAGGTTCCTCCTGGCGGGAAGAGTCCTGGAGAGCTACCGGCCCGTCCTGAATGCGCTGATAGAACCCCTGGGTGACCGGGTTGCCCTTTCGGGTCCGTTCGAACCGCCCGACCTTCCCGACCTCTACGCGCGAATCGATATCTCGTCGATTCTCTACCGCCGCCGCTCGGAATGGTTCCGGCATATCACGCCGACCAAACTGTTCGAGTCGTTGGCCTGCGGCGTACCCGTGCTGGCCAGCGATATGGGCGAGGTGCGGCAGATCGTGGAAGAAGGCCCGTGCGGCGTCATCGTCGACGAAGAAGATCCCGACAGCATCTGCAAAGGCATCGAGAAGCTGGCCGCCGAGCCCGCGACGCGGCGGGAAATGTCGGAGAACGCCCTCAGGCTGGCCCGCGAGAAATACACCTGGGAGGTCTGCGAACCCGTCCTGTTGGAGACGTATCGAAGCCTAGCGCGGATTATTCGTGAACCTTCGTCGTGAGAGTGCGGAAAGTGCCGCCAGTTTGGGCCGCGGAAGTGAATTGCCGATGACGCTGTGTAGACACACTGCCAATTGGCGATTCGCTGACGCCGCCCGCAGCGGCGTTGCTTTCCGTGCTCGCAGCAGATTGTTCATGAATAATGCGCAGCGCTAGCCCTTCTTGCCGAAATAGGTTAACTCGAACGCCAGCGGAGAAAACAGTCGCGGGAATTTGCGGCCCCATCTCTCCCAGGCGTCGACGAAACGTGCCGGGAATACGGGAATCGCATACTGCGAAACCTTCTTCTCGATGCCGCAGAACCCGGCCTCCCGCAACACGCGCAGAACCTGCCGCGGAGGCACGACCTGTTCGTAAGGCGAAACTTTCAAGTAGCGTTCCTTCCTGCCGAAGCTTTTCCTCAAACCGCGCCGAATCATCCGGATCAGGCGCTTCGGCAGAATCCTGCCCGGCCACGTGCCGGGATGGCTCAGGGTGTTTTCCACGACCACGATGCCTCCGCCAGCCTTGATGATGCGCCGGATCTCCCGCAGGGTTTCCACCAGCGGATGACAGTGGTGGATGACCTCGATGCAGACGACCAGGTCGAAAGAGCCGTCCCGAAAAGGCAGTTTTCTGAGATCGGCGCAGACCCCCTGCAATCCGTGGCGCGCCCTGAGCGTCTGCAGAGCTTTAGGAACGATATCGTTGTTGACGATACGCGCGCCGGCCTCCGTGAAACGCCGGCCGATATCGCTGTCGAATCCGGCACCGCTGTTCAGAACCAGCTTCCCCTCGAAATCGCCTTCCCATGCCGAGATCAATTCGAAAATCAGACGATTGCGCCGTGCCACGGCCTCCTGCGTGCGCGTCCAGCTCAACCCGTGCGTTTCCGGAACATCCTGGAAGGCCTCGTAAGCTTCCTCGTAAAGCATGTTCTCCCACAAGTAGCTTGCTTTCTCGCGCGAAATCCGGGCGGCTTCCGCTTCGTCGCGGTGGCGCTGCTTATAGCTGCGGCGGTCGTCATCGACCGCCTTCTCCTCGACCGCGCGGTAAGTCTCGCGCCATTTCTCCCGATCGCCGTTGCCGCAAAGCAGCAGATCGCCCGGCAGCAGCGACGGTATGTGCTCCTCAATGGGGTAGACAAGGTCGCACGTCCCGCATTTCAAGCCGCCGGAAACGATCTCGCCGTTCTCGCCACGCGCGTCGACGAGCGCCAACCCGCCCCCTCCGCACTCCGGACAGGCAAGCACCTCAAGCATGCTCTGCAGCATCGATCTTCCCTTTCGTTTGCCCGTTCCTCGAGAACCAGCTCGCGAGGTACTTTCCCAGATAGCCACTGCGCCGAATTGCCCCCGTCAGGGCGAGAATCTGCACGACCAGGATGAAACGGAAATACCAGACAGATAGAAACCCGTAGAACCTCGTCCAGCGCCGGTCCGATAACCAAGGCAGAAATCTGTAAAGAAAAGGGAAACCTATTGTCAGACCGAACAGCTTGTGAAGATTCTCCACGCGCAAGGCTTCCCTTTCGTCCTTGAATCTCAGGTGCGGATGCCAGCCGTACATTTCTTTCGACGTGTCCCGCATCTCCTGTACGAAGTCTTCGCTAAGCATGCCCATCGCCTGGGCAATGTCGTGTATTTCGGTACCCTTGTATGCGCCGAGAATAAAAGCAATCCCATGTATCGGCTTGAAGGCCAGGTTAAGCTTGAGCGTTTCCAGGTCGACCTCGAAACTGCCGCCTGGCAGCCCCAGAAGATTGTAGGTCGAGACCCGGATACCGGCTTCCCGCAAGGTGAGTCCCGCATTGACGATCATCTCGTTGGACATGTGGCGCTTGAGGATCTTCTTGCGAACCTCCTCGTTGCCGCACTCCACGCCCATGGCCACGGCGAAAAAACCAGCCTGCTTCATTACCCGCGCAACGTCCCTGTTCACGAGATTGGCCCTGACGTTCCCTCCGAGGGGCAGCCCCACGCGCGCGGTGTACTTCTCCGCGAACTCTTCGAGCCATTCGATCGGGGGAAAACAGAAGATGTCGTCCACCGACTGAAAGGCAAGAGCCTGCCCCGACGCTTTGAGCTGTTCCAGCTCGGCTACAACGCTGTCGACGCTGCGGCGCCTCAACGACGGCTTCTTCAGGCCATACAGCTTGTTGTAGGCCCGGTTGAAACAGTAGGTGCACCCGTACGGGCAGCCGCGCCCCGCCATGAACGATAACGGCATGAAATGCGGCGGACGGAACAGCGTGCGGTCCGGGAAAGGCAGATCGTCCAGATTCTCCCTCAACGGACGCAGAGGATTGCGATGAATGTTGCCTTCCTCGTCTTTTACGTGCCAGTTGCGGCAGTTGACAGGCGACCGGCCCTCGCGCAGGAGCGTCATGAACTCGAGAAAAGCATCTTCTCCCTCACCCCGGCAGATGGCGTCCACGCCTTCTTCCTCCACCATCTCCGGGTAGTAGGTCGGATGCGGCCCGCCGAACACGGACCACACCCTGTTCTTCAACTTCCCGCGAATCTCTCGGTTAAACTGGAGATATTGCGCGGCCACGAGCGTGGGCATACTGTACGCAAGAACGGCCGGAGGGCCGCCGTTTACCTCTTCGCGCACCCGTTCGGCGTCGGTCGGACAGACCGTGACATCGAAATCGTTTTCCTTCAGGATGGCCGAAAGATACATGACCCCCAGCCATTCGCGGGGCATGTAACGTTTGCCGACTATAAAAACTACTTTCATTGCTCTGCCTGCAGTTCCATATCGCACAGTCAAGCTGTGGCGGCCGCTCCATGAGCGGCGGGGGCGGCTCGCAGAGCCGCCGCTACAGCGGTCTCGAAGCGAAACCTCATCTACACGTCATTGTCTATTGCGGCTCCACGAATACCGGCGTCTCGGTTACCGAAAGCGACAGCTTGCCTTTGCTGGTCGGCATAATCTGGGACCGCGGCTGGGTCTGCTCGAGATCCGTGACAATTACGGTAACGCGCGCCTGACCGGCGCCGATGTCGAGCTCGGCCTCCCGGCTCGCCTGTTTCTCGCCCGGCATCTGCTGTACGCCGTCTTCGAGCCACAGCGCATAGACCGGCTTGCCGTCCACGGTGAACCGGTAGGCGTAGAAGCCCTTGTGTCCCAGGTCGAGCCGCTGAACCGCCGTGAATCCGTCGATCTTCTCGACCAGCGTCTTGATCGTGTAGTACACCGGCAAAGGCGACAGATCCTGCTCGACCATGTTCATGACGAAGAAATTCTGATGAAAGGTTCCCACGCCGGCCGTAGGCTTCCACGGCGCCGTAAACTGCATGTTCACCTTTTTGAGTCCCATCTCGGCCGCGCAGATGAACTTCTTTGCCGTCAGCCGCGCCTGTTCGGCCCTGAACCATGCAGCCACTTCGCGGTCGCCTGCGACGATCTTTTCGTAGAACTCCTTGCCGCGCTCGCGCGGGCAGTAAGGATTGAAATCGATTCCGGGAAGCGCCTGCAGATACGGAGCGCTTGTCGCATCGCCCGCCCAGATGGTCTTGTTCGTGAACTTGCGGATGTGTTCGACCGTTCCGTAGATACCGGTATAGTCGCGGTTGTAGTGGAACTCGACGATGTCGTAGGCGTCTTCCGCCTTGAGGGTGGCGTCGATGAACTCGCGATCGCGTCTCCTGGCCTTGAGGATTTCGGCGAACCGCTGCGCCACTACGCCGGGCGTCGGAAAGTCGTCGTAGATGTCGCCGAGGTTGATGCCTGCCAGGATAATCTTGACGTCGGGATTGGCCCTGAGCGCAGCCTGGCGTCCAATCCTCAACATGCGGATGTACTCTTCGGCGGTTCCCTGCCACGTCGCTTCGTGCTGGGCTTCGCTCTCGATTTCATAGTAAAGGATCGGCGCGCGCAGCCCGGGCATATCGTCCACACCGTCGCCGTCGTAGCGCTCGACAACAGCCTGTATGAAGTCTTCGAAGTCCTTGATTCGGTCCGTCTTGGGGAACGTACTGGCAATGCCCGCTCCGCGTATATCCAGAAGCTTGTTCTGCAGCGGTTTGGATCCCCAACGCGACTTGGACTTCAATTCCGGCTGAATGTTGAAGCCGTAGTGCTGGTACTCGCGCACGATCATATCCATCAGGTTCCAGCGGTACATGTGCCCCCGTTTACTGGGAGGGCGGGGCTCCAGGAACTGCCACTGCACGTTGGCCAGCTTGATGCAGCGCACCCCGGTTCTCGACCAGGCTTCCGCAAGTCCGGGCGGCTTGACGCCGGCATAACCGAGGCCGAAAATGGACGTTTCCATCATGGACGAATCGATCGGGACCGGTTGTCCCGTCGGACGCGGCGCAGCCATGGCCCCGCAGGTCTCGACCGCAAAAAAAACCGCGACCAAGGCCGGCACAACAGAACATGTTGCTGATGTCTTTTCAGTCTTCATTGTCTTCCTGCTCCTTACTTCAAACTGTCCGTGGTCTTCCTTCCGCCGCGTCATCGGCAACCCTCACCCCGCGTCACGGGCGATTTTCCCTATGGCATTGGCGACCCTCCCCCTGTGGCATCGGCGACCCTCCCCTGTGGCATCGGCTCTGCGAGCCGATCACAGCGCGGCATTGCCCGCGCGCCATTTCACCTCCGCTCTGGTCATGCAACGGCCGAGCCGCTCATAGAGCGGCTGCTACAACTGTGGCATTGGCAACCCTCCCCCCACGTCACGGGCGATTTTCCCTATGGCATTGGCAACCCTCCCCCCACGTCACGGGCGATTTCCCCTATGGCATCGGCGACCCTCCCCCTGTGGCATCGGCGACCCTCCCCCTGTGGCATCGGCTCTGCGAGCCGATCACAGCGCGGCATTGCCCGCGCGCCATTTCACCTCCGCTCTGGTCATGCAACGGCCGAGCCGCTCATAGAGCGGCTGCTACAGTTCGCGGCGGCACGGTTCTCAGCGCCATTCTTATATCCCGCCCACTTCCCTGTAAATCCCCGCGGTTGATTTCGCCATTGCCGCCGGACTGTATCTGGCGCTTACGGTTTCGACAGCGCGACGGCCGGTTTCCCGGCACAACCCCCGATCATCCAGCAATCTTTGCAGGATTTCCAGCGCGTTTTCATAGTTTCCCGCGGGATAAGTGAATCCGTTGATACCATTGTCCACCGCTTCCGGGATACCGCCGACGCGCGGCACCACTACCGCTTTCGCCGCCGCCATGGCTTCCAGTAGCGTAATCGGCATGGCCTCGGTTCTTGAAGTCAGCATGAAGATATCGAAAGCCGGAATCACGTTCTCGACGTCCGCGCGCCATCCGGCGAAGAAGACTTTTCCGTCGAGCCCCCGCTCGGCCGCCAGGCGCATCAGGTTGTCTTTCTGTGGACCGTCTCCCGCGACGACGAAGACCGTCCGCCCCTGCCTGTCATCCAGGCGGCGGGCGATATCCAGCAGGGCCGGGTAGTTCTTGGCGGGAGCGAGACGGCCGACCGTCCCGATGACGCGCGTCGCGGCGTCTATGCCCAGTTCGCGCCGAAAGCGCGATCCGTCCGAACTGAATCGTTGCGGGTCGACGCCAGGCGGAACGGCGATCAGCCGCATCGCGTCGATTCCCAGGCGGTGAAGCTCCCCGGCCAAAGTGTCGCACACCGTGATGATTCGGTCGCTGAGCGGTGAGAGCCTGACCTCGTGCCAGAGGCTGAGCGTTTCCCTGAAGCGTCGTTCGCGCTCGTGCCCCATCGTTCCGCGGATGAAGCTGTGCATGGTGGAAACCACGGCGCGTCCTCCGCCCAGGCGCGCCGCCAGCCGCCCGTAGAAATCGGCATCGGTCAGATTCGTCGAAACGACGTCGGCGCTCTCGCGGCGCATCAGGCCGGCCAGGCGGAAGACAAGGGTAGGATCCTTGCCGAAGCGTTTCGGCAGTATGCGCACCTTGTAGCCGCGTTCGCGTGCCGCGTTCGCCGACGGACCGTCGTAGAAGAAGACCAGGACGTGCTCGAAGGCTTCGGCGCGCAGCGCGTCCAGCAGCAGAAACAGGTATGCGGCGGCGCCGCCGATCGGCAGGCGGCGGCCGAAGAACTCGCCCCCGCCGATAACGTGCAGGATCTTGAGCGGTTTGTTCACCTGAGCGAGAGACATCGCGTGCCGACTTCCGCGGAGTACGGATTGATCACCTTGTTGTAAAGCGGATGCTCGAAATCATGGAACGCATAAACACGATCGTTCCACTCGTCGGGGATTGCCCGGTTGTTCCGCAGTTTCTCGATCGGCGCCAGCAAACCGTCGATTTGGAGCGACGAGTTGAAGTCTTTGATCGCCGCCACGGGGCCCACGCGGTCGCAGTAGATGCTCAGGTCCGATATACCGAAAACGTCATCGAAATAAGCGATCACACGCGGCAGACGCGTTGCGCTGCCGCCGGTGAAGATCCTCAACGCGTCGCGGGTCGAAGTGTAGTAGTCGAGATCGAAAACGCAGAACCCTATCGGCGCCCCTTCAAAACTGCCGATGAATTCCGGTACCGTGTCGCCGATATCGCCGATTACCAGCCGGGCCTTGTCCAAACGCCCCTTCAGAACTTCAACGTCCATTTTGTAGGAATCCCTGACGAAAAAGTAGGGCAGATCGCGATAGTCATCAGAAGGCGGAAGCCCCGTGGCAATGTCAAAACCGAAGATGTCGACCTCGATCCCGAATACCTTGCCGATCTTGGCGGCGGCCCGCTCCATCGCCAGCAAGCCGTTGCCGCCCGCCACCCCGAACTCGCAAATGGTGATGCGCGGCATGTCGAGCGCGCAGGCCTGCATACAGGCGCTGTAGATACCGAACGCATAGTGCGGTCGTTCCACGGCATCGAAATGCATTCGAAACATGTAACTTCCGATCGGTATCTTGCGCCACACCGCGGGCAGTAGTCGCTCGAACCGCAGCAGCCGGCGCAGCTTGTAACATACCCGCTTCAGGGTTTCCTGCTTGTAGACAATTCCGTTCATCAATCCGCGCTTTCTCATTCAGGCCGAGATTTTTCGGATTCGCTCGAAATGACGGACAGTCTTGTCATGCCGAGCTTGTCGAGGCATCTCAGCGCCGGTGCACAACTGATTCATACAACAGGAAGAAATCAGAGATTGCTTTCCGCCCCTTGATGCTTTTTCTCAAAAACCAGTACCTGGTGAAAGCTGAAATGATTAAGGACGGGCAGGCGTCCGGCTATAAAGGAGTCCATGCCCGCCATCAACTTTGTCAACCACCGCAGCTTCTGCCTGAAAATATACTGATCGGCCAATGTGAAGAAATAGAACGGCGCCGCCACTATTTCCGGCGGGGTTCCGAACTCTTTGCCGAGAATGCACAGCTCCTGTTCCGTGATGGGGTGTTCGTGGGCCGTTCCGTACTTGGGCAGGGGCAGGAGGCGGCGCAGACGCTTGCGGGCAAAACGTAGAATCGGGTTCTTTTCGGTGCATTCCCAGAATACCGCTTTGCCGCCGGTTTTCAATACGCGCGCAAGGCGGCTGCCGGCCGTCGCGACCTCGACGTGATGCAGTATGCGGGTGCCCAGCACGCAGTCGAAGGTATCCGCATCGAAGGGCAGATCTTCAAGCCCCGCAACGACGGTCTTTACGTTTTGAGAAACCCCGTTGGCGGCCGCCAGGCGCTCCACGATTGCAATGCTGTTGGGAGAAATATCGACGGCCGTAACGCGAACGCCCAGCCTCGCCGCCAGGACGGACAAGACTCCGTAGCCGCAACCGCAGTCCAGCGCCTTCGGTTCGGCAACACGCTGCTTGAGACCCGTCAGGTGATGGCGCACCAGGCGCCAGTAGACCAGCATGTTCGGCGGTACGACCTTCTCGTCGATCCGCTCGTCCTGATGCGTCCAACCGTGCCTGTAGAGCTCGTCGAAAAAAGCCTGCTCAGACTGTTGTCGGCAGCAATGCGTCATTCGGGTTGCGCCTTTCCTCTGTCTCCCCCTGAGCGACCGCCGCCGTCGCGACCGCCAGGCCCATCACGAAACCACCCAGTTCCTGGTAAAGAATGGGCATCGAGGAGAATGTCACGGCGTGACCCGTGAAGGCAAGCAGAAGGCCCAGGGCATAGGATTTCATTTCGAAGTCCGGCGCGCGGAAATAGGTCCTCACAAGCCCCAGTGCGATGCTTGCCCACAGTGCGATGAAAACGGCAAACCCGACCAGTCCGTTCTCCGCCATGATCTGCAGGTAGGAGTTGTGAAGCCAGCCGAAGTAGTAACGCGACAGCCCCGGACGGTCCTGCAGGTAGTTGTGGTACTCGTTCAGATAATTGCCCGTACCAACGCCGAAGAAGGGATGATCGCGCGTCATCAGGATGGCCTGGTGGTAAGTGTCGGCGCGCCAGTCCAGCGACACGTTTCCCTTGGTATGCAGGCGCTCGAAGGTGGGAATCTGCGGGAACAGCGACAGGAAAAGGAAGATCAGCACGCCCCCCGCCAGGCAGGCGGTCAGCATGGCGGTCTTGTGCCTGTGCCGCAGGAACACGAAGAAGACCCCGCCCATGACGGCGCAGGCCAGCCAGGCCGAACGCGTACCCGTGGCGATAAGGTTGACAAACTGCAGAAAGACCAGCGCTCCCGCCGCCAGTCGCAGCCTGAGGGACTTCGCGTAAAAGAAGAACGGCAGCACCGCCCCCATGTAGACCACCATGGTATAGCCGTGCAGACCGGCGTCGCTGATCAGTCCCTGAATCCTGGAAGCACCGCTGTACTGGGTCTGGCGCAGTCCGGCGGCCTGCTGTTGAGCCACGACCCCGAAGCGAAAGCTGGTTTTGAAGAAAGCCTTTCCGGAAGCCAGTTCGTACATACCGACCAGCGTCGTCAGGATTGTCCCGAGAATGAAGAAGATCATGGCCCAGCGCAGCGCGCGGCGGTCGCCGATCAGCGCGACCACCAGCGTGAAGGAAAGCATGACCTTGAAACGTTCAAGCAGCTCGTTGGGCACTTCCTCGAAATAGCGCGCGCCGATCAGCGAAACAAAGCACAAGCCGAAATAGAGGAAGTAAAGCAGTGCGCTTTCGTTGCGCAGCAGGCGCAGCAGCGGCCTGCCGTCGCGGCCGATCAGCATGTTGGCGGTCCAGGCCAGCAATGTGCCCAGCGTGCAGAACTTGACCAGCGCCAGGTTGGGCGAACCGCCGATACGCCCCAGCCTGAACAGGGATATGGAAAAGAGCATCGCCCATACCCCCCAGAGCTGCAGCCGGTCCAGGGTCAGTTTTCGTAGGAGCCCCTGAAGCGTAAGCATTTGAGAGCGTTCCTGGTTGCGACGTAGTTTCCGTAGCCGCCGTTCAGACAGGCCCGGATGCTTAAACGCGCGGTCGTTTCGTCGGAGATGGTAATGTAGTCAAGGATCTGCCGCCGGATGCGGAAAAGATCCTGACCTTTCCCGTAAAGCCCGTGCTTGACGGTGACGGCCGCCCTGTAACCGGCCTCTTTGACGGCCCTGGCGCAGTGCCGGCTTACATCGCCGAAGGGATAGCAGTAGAGGTCCACGGTTTCTCCGAGCTGCTTCTCGAGCAGCGACCTGGAGAGCGCCGCTTCGCGGCGCAGCTCGTCGGAACTCAATTCCTTGAGGCGGCGGTGCGAACAGCCGTGACTCTGGATATCCGCGCCCGCGCGCCGCAGATCGCGCAGCTCATCCCAGCCCATAACCGGAAGCGGGTCGAGCCGGCATGATGCGTACCACTCGGCCTTGCCGCCGACAAAATCCGTGGCGACGAAATTCGTGGCGGAGAACCCGCATTTCGAGAGTACCGGCCAGGCATGTTCGCGAAAGTTGCGGAGCCCGTCGTCAAACGTCAAAACAACGATATCGTCCGGCAGCCGCTCCCCGGCCTCGACAAGATCGATCAGTGTCTTCAGCGAAACTCCGCGGTAGCCGTATTCCCGCAATACTTCCATATGGACGGTAAAGATGTCCGGCCGGATGTTGATGTGCGAGTCGACATGCCCGACGGAGTGATAGCCCAGCACCGGCACGCCGCTCTTCCGCAGCCACCCGGACACACCGGAAAAGAAGCTCAGCGTCGTGTTGCGCAGCAACTGTCTCAATGGCTTCGGCCGCGGCATTCTCACCCCTTCAATCGATATATCCCAGGTCGCGCAGGCGTGTCCGGATCTTGTCCCGGTCCGACTCCGAAAGCCCGTCGTCCTTCCCGTGCTCGCCCAGGGAAATTGTGCTGTACGATTCCGCATGTGCGGTCCGGTAAGCTTCGCTGAAGGCGCCCGTCGCCGGGACGCCGTCCATGTCTTCAGGCACGGGCAGGCCCATCCCGTAAAGTAGCGTCGGCGCAATGTCCATTATGTTGACGCCCTCCAGCCGCTTGCCGCGGGCAATGCCCGCGCCCGAAAGCACAAAGAGTCCCAGGGGGCGATGGTTGGCCGCGATCGGCACCCTGGCTATCCGCAGCGGCGCGACCACGGCATCGCCGATTTTCTCCTGTACCTGATAGGTTTCATTGACTTCCAGAACCAGGTCGGGAGCATTCTTCACGTACGGTCCGCTGTAAATGTCTTCGCGGCGATGAGCCTTGCGCACAACGGTTTCGCCCGTCTCCGGGTCGCGGATGCCTTCCAGGGCCGCAATCAACTCGCCGCGAAACTCCTCATAGTTACCGGCGTTTGCGGGGTTTATCATCACCGCGTGGCTTGTCTTCGAGCACAGGTATGCCTTGCTGCGGTCCCAGTCCAGCATGCGCGACCAGTCGATGATCTCCAGGTCTACGCCTTCGGCCGGCAGTGACTGGCGCAGGATGCGCTTCAATTGAACCGGCACCAGCCGGCGCAGCAGCCCCCGCAGTCCAAGCCTCCCCATAACGAGGCGGATATCTTCAAAGGTAATGCCCGTCTTTTCCAGAATTGTTTTGAGCCCCGGCGGGGGCTTCTTCGTGCGCAGCCAACCCTTCCGCTCAAGGAAAGTATTGACGTACAGGTTTTTGTAGACCGGTCCCATGCCGTGATCCGAGTAGACGAGCACGAGCGTGTCGCCGTCCACGCCTTCGAGCAGTTCGCCGATCTGCGCTTCAAGATAGCGGTAAAAATTCAGCAGCACATCCCGGTACGCATCCGCTTTTTCCGGATCGTGAAACGGGTGGTTCGGATCGGTGTGGTGCCAGAAGACGTGCTGCAGGCGGTCGAGGTCGTCATAGATCGTGACGACGCAATCCCAGTCCTGCGTGCGCATAAGGTGTTTGGTCAGGTTCGTGATGCGGGACGTGACCTCCTCCAGGTCCTTCAGGAATTTTGCCGCGTCGCCTTGCAGCAGGTGGGTATGGCTGATACCGAGAAACTTGTTGTCGATCGCTTCGAGGACCTCGTCGCGCAGCGCGGCGGGAGTGACGAAGCCCTCGTCCCGGCGCGGCAGCGGCATGCCGGCCACCATGACGCCGTTGAAATCATCGGCCGGGAAAGTATTGGGGACATTTACGACGATGGAACGCTTGCCGTGAGACTCGAGAATGCGCCACAGCGGCTTGGACTTGCGGTCGGCCGAGCTGGCCACTTCCTTGCTGTGGTTGGGAGCGATGCGCAGGAAGTCGAACAGGTTGTGCTTGCCGGGATTGGTGCCCGTCAGCGACGAGGTCCACGCCGGCGGAGTCAGGGGCGGCACCGTGGATTGCAGGCGTCCGTAGCATCCTTCGCGCATCAGGCGCTCGAAAAGCGGCAGCTTGCCCTGCTCGACCCATGCTTCCAGCATGGACGGTTCCGCACTGTCCAGGCCGATCGCCAGGACTCTGGTGCGCTGTTTCGTCATGTCCCCCTGACCTCTTCCTTAACTGCTTTTTCTCTACCCGAAAGCTTGCGTCTTAACTCGCCGATAATACGCCGCTCGTTCCCGTCGAGACCGATGACCAGGACCAGTCCTCCGAAAACCGCGCAGCCGATCGCCGCTCTCAGCGCTGTCACCGCAACTCCACCGGCGGGCAGGTAATGTCCCGAAAGCCAAAGCGCCGCGGCCATGCCGGCCCCGGCCGCCAGCACACCGGCGTAGGCCCGGCTCCAGGGCGTCAGTCGCAGCAGCACAAAGATCTGGACCAACGCAACCAGGTTGGCCAGTGCCAGGATGCCGGCGTTGGCCGCCGCCGCACCGGCCGGCCCGTAGAGCCCGACCAGGCCCACAGTCAGTGCAGTTGCCGTCAGAATAATAACGACGGAGTTGATTACCATCAATTTCTGGTGTCCGGTCATCATCAGCAGGTAGCCCGTCGACCCGACGCCGACGTGCGCCATGTACCCCGCGGCCAGAATAATCAGGCTTGCCCGACCCCTTACGAATTCCGGCCCGAACAAGCCCAGCAGCTCGCCGGCGAACCACACCATCAGCAGGAAGATCGGCAGACTGCAGGTCAGCATCCAGCGCGCCGTGGTCTTGAAGGCGTGGCCGAGCTTCTCGCGCTCGTCCCCGCTGTGCAGATGTGACGCAACGGGCGCGAATATTGCATTCAGGGAAAGCAGCAGAAACGTGAGCATCTGTACGGTCTTCTTGGCCGCCACGTAGACGCCGAGATCTTCGGAGGGCCGCATGATGCCCACGATCCCCATGTCGCTCATCATGAAAAGGAACAGCAGCAGGTTCACCACGAAGGCCGATCCGACAAAAGAGCAGAATCTGCGCGCCTCCGTCAAGGCTCCGCCTTCGCCTTCAAGCTTCCTGAGAAACGAGAGCAGCAGATGTACCGCCACGAGCGAGCAGACGGCCGCGGCGGCCGCATAAGCCAGCGCCAGGCCGACAGTTCCTCCCCCCGCCGCCAGGGCCGCGCATCCCAGGGCCGCGCCACCGACGGGCAGAAGAATCTTGCGCACCAGGACATACGGTTTCACTACGCGGAACCCGCGAATACCCGCCACCGCCGTGGCCATAAGCGCAAATAGAGGAATTGCGGGACTGAAACACCGCAATACGGCCCCGAGCTCGGGTTTGCGGAAGACCTTGAGCGCCAGCGTATCCGCGCAGAAGAAGGTCGCCAGCCCAAACAATATCCCCATTGCGACGGCCGAGAGCAGTCCGAAACGAATTACCCCCCTGGCATGGCGCATCGTTTCGTCGCGAGCATAAATACCGAGAAAACGCATCAACGCGTCTTCGATCGCGCTGTACGAAAAAAGGGACAGCAGGTTGAATAGGGTGAAACCGAGGAAGAAAACTCCGTAGTCTTCGACTCCCAGGACGCGGGCGACAATAATTCCGAAGATATAATTGACCCCGACGCGCAGGATCTCCCCGCCGAAACTGAGAACGGTTCCTACGGCCAGAGTGCGCACACTGCCGTGCAAAAAGGAGGGAGAAGCGTTAGGACCGGCAGACACGGCTTCAGTCCCTTCCGGCCTGGAACTCTACCCAGAACGGCTCTTCCCACAGGTGGCGCAGAAAAGCGATGCCGCATGCGATCAGTAACGACAGCGGAATGCCGATGCACAGGTTCATCATCCAATCCGGCCAAGGCGGTTCAGCGTCCGCGGGCAGTTCAGGCGTATCGATGACGCGAATGTTGAAAGCGCTCAGATCCGACACCTTTTGCACGGCCAGCTCATCGTGCCGTTGACCCAGTTGAACATAGAGCTTTTCCTTCAGGGCAAGGTTCCTTTCGAGGCGGCGCAGCTCCGGCTCGTTGTTCGCGAAATCTTCGAGTTCGCGGCCGAAATCTCTTACCGCCTGCTCGTGCTCGGCCTTTTTTGCTGCCAGAGCGTCTACGTCCACAGTCAGCGAAATCTGCTCCTGCAACAGGTTCTGGTACGAATCGAGCGAGGAGAGCTTGCCTTTCTGCTCTTCCAGTTCCTTGCGCCAGGCCGCCAGCCTGGCCTTCGCTCCGGCCAGTTCGGCCACGGTGTTGTGCAGCCGCATCTGCGTGTCGTGCAACTGGTCGAGCAGGGCCTGGTTCTGACGTTCGTAATCCCGGATGCCCGCCGCCTCCTTGAACCGGTGCAGGCGGCCTTCGGCCTCGGACAATTCCTTGCGGGCCTTCTCCAGCTCCGCGCGGCAGAATTCGTATGTCGAATTAGCCGCGGTCTGCTCGAGCTTGACGAACTCCCGGATTACCAGCTCGGAGAGGCGGCGGGCCATCGCCTCGGTCGGACCGGGAACCACCCACCAGATCGTGATCTTCATGACGTCGGAATCTGCAACCAGTTCTATTTCTGCAACTTCGTCCATAAACGTGCGGATTGCCTGCTGCCTGTAGTTCGGTTCGGATTCGGGAGGTATGGGTCTGCCTTTCTTGCGAAGGTAGAAAACATAGGGAGACTTGACCGCACGTTTCAGTGATTTCTTTAATTTGCGGACGGAAACCCAGAATTCCTCACGAAACCCCTCGGGAGCTTCCCGCTGGCGGCGCAGTTCCTTGTCGAGCCGGAATTCGTCGACCATCGTGCGCGCGAAGGCCTCGCTTGTGGCTAGTTCGATGATGTTGTTGGCCGGGATCACGTTCTTGGCCCGGAATACCGGACGCTGCAGGTCGTCGAAGATCACCATCTCCTGAGTTTCGGCCGATTGTACCAGTATTTTTGAACTGGCTTTGTAAAGGGGCGCCATCAGATAGGTGGCGGCGACGGTGATGAAGACCCCGAGCGCGGACAGGATAATTATGGTCCATTTGCGCTTCCACAGAAACCTCATCAGGTAGGCGGCCAGTGTGCCCCGATCCGTGTCGGCCGAAGCGCGATCCGAGTTTCCATGCGAAGCCTTACGCCCGAACAGACGTGACCACAGTCCGGGGCGTTTTGCTTCCGCCGGCGATTCGCGGGGTGCGTCTTCGCTCTTTGGCATGGGGGAATCGTTCATGGTTAGCGGTTAAGCTGTGGCGCCACCTGGATACTGGTGGCAGTATCGGCGTTCTTGATGTAGTTGAAGCCGGCGCCGAGATTGATCGGGATGAGCTTGCGGACATACTGATCCACGACTCGGTCGAGTTTCGTAATGGCCGACGGCGGCACATAAACCACGTCGAACGGCGCCAGGTATGCGTCGTTCACAATTATGCCCGTGCTCAGGTCCTCGTCGAGTTTCACGGCGTAAGCCCGAGGCGTGTCATTGGCGTCGCGGCGGATGATCACCACGCTGTTGAGGTCGGCCGTCGGCAACGGTCCGCCCGCCGACAGAATTGCCTGCAGGACCGTCATGCGCTGTTGAAGCTGATACAGCCCGTTTTCCTTGACCTCGCCGCCGACGTACACCTTGCGGCTGGAATACTCCACCACGCCGACCGTCAGCTCGGGATCGTCGATGCGCTTTGCCGCAAGGGTGGTCAGCATGGCGTCCAGCTCGCGCGTGGTCAGGCCCGCCGCGCGCACCTCGTCCACGGGCGCCAGCGACACGAAGCCGTCGGGACGGATCCGGGCGGTAGTGTCGAAACGAGGCGTGAAGAAGAACGTCACCGAAATAACGTCCCCCGGCTGCAGCACATAACGGCCCTCTTCCGCGGGAGGGGGGGGAGAGGGCCATGACGCGGCCGCCGCGCGCGACGGCCCGGCGGAGGTAGTACAACCGTTCGAAAGAACAAGCGCGGCGAGCAGCGCGGCAGTGCTCATCGCCCGCAGGAGCACCCGCCCACAGTTGTCGATCTTCATGATCCGATGCCCCTCTCTACGATTATCCGCGTGCCTGCAACGTTGCGCGAAGCTATCGCATTTCGCGAACCAGCGTCAATCAGAATACCTCGCAATCGCCCATCACGAAGTGCCAGTTGCCGACATCGGCCATGAAGTCCTTGGAGAAGTCGTCGGTCAGCGAGTTGGTCAGTATCATGACTGTCTCGGCCGTTTTGGGGACAAAGCCGTGCGCGGCAAAGGCCGCGTACTCGGGATCGTGCTCGAACATCCAGGTATTCACCACCGCGGCCTTGCGCCGCTTGAAGAACCCCAGGGCGCCGCCGACCAGAAACAGTCCGGCCGCGCGGCTTGCCGGATCGGTAAGAAAATCCACGATGAACCCGCGCCGTATGCCGTCGCTCTCTTCAAAACGCAACACCGCAAACCCGGCGATCTGAGTCCCTTTGCGCGCCGCCAGGACCGAGTACTTATGGCGCGGGTTGGCCCGGTAACGCCAGTTCAGGTGGCGGCTGGTCTTGGTTGTCGCCATAATCATTGAGCTATGCACGCGGCTCCACAAGTCGTCGAAGCGCTCATCGAAGACATCCACCTCTTCCAGTGCGAATTCCGGGGCTGACGCCGCTTTGCGTCGCCCCGGCATCAGGCGGGGCAGAAACTTCTTCAGGCTGGGCGTCTTGAATCCCTTGCCGCCGCGCAGGTACTCGCGCAGGAAAGGCCGGATATCAAGGACCTTCTGGATCTTGTGGGGACGAAACCCCTGGTAGCCATAACGGTTCTGGAAGATCTTGAACGAAGTCGGGTTGGTGACGCCGTAGTGCCAGCTTGCCCTCATGAAAATCTCTTCCTGGCTTTTTGCGTTGAGCGGAAAAAATATGCCCTTGCGCCGCCAGGCGGGGTCCAGCATCAGGTCCGTGACCTGGGCGCCGGGATAATCCTTGCCTTGCACCCTGAGTTGCCAGGCCATCCCGCCCACGAATCCCACGATCTCCCCGCCGGCTTCGGCAACGTAGGAATAACTATCGCCCCAGGGATTGTCGGTGTACTTCCAGGTCCAGTAGCCGTCCGGCACGTTCTCTTTGAGAACAACCTTGGACAAACGGCTCAGACCCGGTTCGTCGCCGGGCCTGAACTTGCGCATCGCGTAATCGGACATTACCGGATCGTTTCTCTAACTATAGCCGCCGGCGGAGCCGGCGCCGCAATGAGCATTAAAATCAAGCATGATACGCAACCCTACCAGGGCCGCCGCCGGGTGACCCAGACCGGGCTGGTCCAGACAAGCTCCCGTGTCTGCGGCTCGCCCGTTTCGTAGAACTTCTTGTTGTCGGCGTCGTAAGCCTGGGCGCCGTCGCCGTCCAGATTCTCCGCCGGAACCTGCGCCAGCGTCAGGCGCAACTGGTAACAGGCCGTGCTGCCCTTGGCCAGCGGGTCGTCGTACCTTAGCCCGAACGTTTGCATTGCCGGCGAGGCCTGGGCGACCTTGACGCCGTCTTTCGTCAGTTCGGCCGACTCGACCACGCAGCCGTCCTCGCACTCTATGCCCGCCAGAATCCTGGCATAGCCGTCTACCGAAATCTCCTCCCCCATGACGCCGCCGCTTTCCGGCGCGTCCCTGTCGGCCACGGCGAACTGCACCATCGGTTTGGCGCCGGTGGAACCCATCGTGTGTCGGGCGTACATCGCGTCCCATATGTCCCCGCGGGTCAGCGCCGGCGCCCAGACGCCCGCCAGGCCGCCGCCTCCCGGCCCGGGCTTGCCGCGGTCGACATGCGTGTAGCCGCTTTGGACAACCTGCATGAAACGTTCGGCGTTCATCGTCTCGTAGTACTCGCCCGGCAGCACCGGGCCGCGGGCGTAGTCCTCGTTGCGATCGGTGGAACCGGGCATGCCCTGATGCGAGTCCGTGCCGGCCACAATCCCGATTCTAAACTGCGGCTGCTGCAGCAGATACTGAATGGCGTAGCGCACGGTTATCAAACGCGTCCAGGGGAAAGCCGTGATGTGATAGTATGGTTCGTAAAAGGTCCATGCCGATTCGGCATTGCCCCACTTCGAATAGATTTCCACCAGGCGCTCGAATTGCGGGTCGTAATGGTCCCACTTGGTGAGCGTGTTGAGACGGATACAATGGTGCGAGATGGTAATGGCGCTGTACGGCCTCAAAGACGACCAGAGATCTTCCGGCGTCTCGACGTAGTACGAACTGATTGCATCTGTGGGGACGTTGTTCGTATCGCGGAAATACACACAGCGGTGCCCGTACTTGTTGCTGGTCCATTCGAAGGCCGGCAGGGTCACGAACGAGCCCGGGCTGTTGCAAGCGTCGGCTGAGTTGAGAATGCGCTTCCACAAATCGAGCGGCGAACCGTCCGCAAAGGAAAGATTCTCCTTGAACAGAACCAGCCATTCGGCGTGGTCCGTGACGGCCGAAAACCGCAGGTTGCGGACGTTCCGGGCGTAATCGTAGAGTTGCTCCGGCGTGCCCCAGCCGTCGCTGTAGGCGGTGTGGGCGTGAAAGTCGCCCCAGTAGAGGTTGTGCCCGGAGAAGAAAGCCGCTGCCGCGCCGGGGTCGACCACGTTCATCAGGGCCACGTCGGCCTGGGTTGCGGACGTTGCGGCGCGCAACCGCCGCGCTGCCGCCAGCGCCGGCAATCCGACCAACACCTTGAGAAAAGACCGACGTTTCAATACAATCTCCTAGATTCAGTAAAGAATGATAATCGCTGAGGCGTGAGCCGGTCAAGAACCTGCTGCCCCTGAGCTTTTTACGCAGTGAAGAAATCTCGTACAGAGGGAAAGTTTGACAGAGCCCGGCAGAGCTCGTAAGTTCACAACTGGGTGAAGAGCACTCTCGTACACAAGCACACACAAGGTCGCAAGGTGATGGGAGGTAAGTCATGGGCATTACGTTCAACGCGGATGAGGTGTTGCAGATGGCGGAGCGGGCGGAAGCCAACGGCGGGGCGTTCTACCGACGGGCGGCCGAACTACGGCCGGCGGCCGAAAGCGAAATGGCGGAGAAGCTGCGCGGCCTTGCGGCCATGGAGGAAGATCACCGCCGGACATTCGCCGACATGCGTGCGGAATTGCCGGAACGCATGCGCGAGGAGACGGCGGCCGATCCTTACGTGCAAGCCGGCATGTTTCTCGAAACCATGGCCGACAGGCACGGCGGGGAGGGATCGCCCTCCGTCGCGGATGCCCTCACCGGCGAAGAGAGCGTCGAACAGATCCTGCGCACGGCCATCGGTCTGGAAGAGAAGTCAATTCTCTTCTACCTGGGGCTGAAGGACATGGTCCCGCCCAAGCTGGGCAAGGACAAGATCGACGCCATTATCGAAGAAGAAAAGGGGCACATTGTAGTGCTGGCCGCGGAGTTGAAAGAAGCTAAGACCGCATCTTGATTTGAATTGCCCGGTTACTGCGTGCCGGCGGCACGTTCATTCCAGTTTCTCGAAGGGCCACATCGCCATGCCGCCCTCCATGACGCGCACGCGACTGAAGCCGGCTGCCGCCAGTATGAGCCCCGCTTCATAGCCGCGCAGCGAAATGCTGGAGAATACGATGATCTCGCTTTCCTTCGGGAGCGAGGCATGCCTGTGGCGTAGTGTTGCCAGCGGTATCAGCCTGGCGCCCGGCAGGCGCACGCGATCGTATTCCTCCGGTGTTCGCACATCGAGAAATATGAAATCGTCGCCCCGTCGGAGCTTTTCGTAGGTCTCTGTCGGAGTGATGCCGGGCATGTACCCGTCGAGCTTGTTGCGCGCCACATTTGCCGCCGTTATGATGTTATCCATGGCCGTTGAATACGGGGGCGCGTAGCACAGATCGGCATTGGCAAGCTCGTCGACGGTCATTTCGGCCCCGATGGCCATGCCGGCTACGTCGATGCGCTTATCGGCGGCTCCCGGTCCGGTAGCCTGGGCTCCCAGCAGGCGGCGGCTGGTACGGTCGACGATCAGCTTCATGAGCAGCAACCGCGCGTTGGGCATGTAGTGATCCTTGTCGGGGCCCGGCGCGAGCACTGTTACCACGTCATAGCCAAGTTCGCGGGCCTCACTCTCGCCCAGGCCGGTGCGGGCCGCGCAATAGTCGAAAAGCTTGCAGATACAGCTTCCCAGTATTCCCGGAAAGCGATCGCTGCCGCCGCAGATATTGACCGCCGCAACACGCGCCTGCTTGCTTGCCGTCGAACCCAGCGGGAAATAACACGGACGCTTGCCGACACGGTGAAACTGCTTGACGCAGTCCCCCGCGGCGTAAATGTCGGGGTCCGACGTGCGCATGAACTCATCTACCACGATGGCCGAAGTCCTGCCTATCTCAAGACCGGCGCGCCTTGCAAGGTCCGTGTTCGGCCTGGCCCCGGTTGTGAGTATGACAACGTCGGCGGGGCAGGTTCCCCGGTCGGTCACCACGCCGCTGACCGCATCCCGTCCCTCGAGACCGGTTGCCGTGGTGCCGGTCAGAATTCTCACGCCGTGCGCTTCAAGGTGGCGCTCGACCAGGAATGCCATATCCGCGTCCAGGATCTTGAGAATACCGGGCAACTGCTCGATTACCGTGACACGGGCGCCCCTGCGGACCAGCGATTCAGTCATCTCAATGCCCAGCAGACCGCCCCCCACGATCACCACGTCGCGGGCGCGTGTCCCGGCCAGAGCGATCTTGATGCCTTCGGCATCCCGGACTCCCTGCAGTGTAAAGACGTTTTTCAGGGACGTCCGCAACGATTCGGGAACCGAAGGCGACGATCCGGTGGCCAGCAAGAGCTTGTCGTACCCGAGCCAAGACTCGCGTCCGGAAGACAAATCACGGACGCAGATGCGTTTCTCGATTCTGTCGATTTCCACAGCCTCGGTGTAGTTCATGACATGCACGTTCTTGACGCTGCGGAAGAAGACGGGATCGCGCTCCACGCCGGCGGGACTTGAGATCAGGTGTTTCTGATCCCTCACCTCCCCGGCAACGTAATAGGGCAGGCCGCAGCCCGCGTAGGACATGACATTGCCCTTATCCACTACCGTAACGTCGGCATCGGGCATCAGCCTGATTATTTTGGCCGCTGCTTTCGGCCCGGCCGTAACGCCTCCCACGATCACCACCCGCAGGGAAGGCTGCTTCTCCCTTTCGGATTCCCCTGCCGCCGGCGCTTCGGCCAAAGGCAGGTTCAGGACGAATTCGGCGCCTCCCAGGTCGGCAGTGCCGACTTCGACGCTGCCGCCCGCGGCCGTGACGACGCTCTTGACGAACGTGAGTCCCAGCCCTACGCCGGGGCGGCTCGAATCGCGAGCCGTGGTGGCGCGAAAGAAGGGCTCGAAGATCTTTTCGCGCTGGCCTTCGGGAATGCCCACACCGGAATCGGATACGGACAGACGTATCTGATCCGGCCGGCCGCCGTGCTCCACGGCCAGCCTGATTTTGCCCCGTTCGGGAGTGTACTTCACCGCGTTGTTCAGCAGCGCAATCAGCGCTTCCGTCAACGCTGATTCCTCGATGCGGACGTATACGGGTCCCTCTGGAAGGTCCAGATCAAGGAAGAGGCCCCTCTCGGCGGCTTCACGCGAGTACTGGGCATGAAGCTGCCTCGCGACGGCGGTCAGCAAGGCCGGATGCGGTTCGGTCGACCGTTCCTCCTGAGCTTTGATTATGGCCAGCATCCTGCGAACCGAGGTCATGGCCTGTTCGCAACGCAGGCTTGCGGTCTCGAGGGAACCTCGCTGCTGCGGCAACAGGGGGCCGGTGTATTCGCCGAGTACGATCTTCAATGCCTGCCCGATTGAACTGAGCGGGGTTTGAAGCTGGTGAGCTATCAGCGAGGCAAAACGCAACGGGTCGGAACTGAAATCCTCAATCCTCATCGGCGGTTATCGTAAGCGCCGTACCAAGCCAAGTCGAGCATTTATAGTGTACTAAGTACACGATTTCACAAACCGTGTACTAAGGCGCAAGGCTGAACGCCCGTTGGAATAGTCCCTCGCTGAGATGGCGGTTGACGAGGCTGAAAGAAAACGCGTACGAGCGGCCCCGCTTGCGGTCTTCGCCCATAAACTCGCCGCTGAGAAACTCGTTGTTCCACTGCACGATGGGAATTGCCCCCCATTCCAGCGGCCATGCCACAAGGTAACTGAAGATTTCGGCATCCACGCAATCCAGCGGCAGGCAATCGGAGAGTATCTCGTCTTCTTCCGCAAGCAGCCGGATGCGCACCGGCGGCGGGCCGGTTATGTCCAGCGCCGCAAGCGTGTTGCGCATTTCTTCTTCGACGTTCTTGTTCAGGAGATCCTCGAGATCTCTCTGGAATTCCAGTTCGGGATAGAGGTGCCGGCGCTCCAGCGGCCCGGAACAGGCGGCGGCAAGTTCGGCCATGGTGCACGACGGAAAGTCCCGGCGGATCTCGTCGACCAGCGTCGGCCAGAACTTGGCGGCCGTATGCCGGTACGGCAAACCGTTGACAAACAGCGCCTGACAACCCGGACCTTCCGGAGGCAGAATCTCCGTTCCCCTTGTGATCAGTCCTGCCATGATATTCCCTTGATTGACCGCCGTAAATCATAGCATGTCCCCGGCACGCATGAAAAGGCATCTTGAACCGGGTCGGCCGGCGGTGTATAGTGAGCGGCCAGTCAAGCAAGGGACTCGGGCCGCCTTGTCTCACAGCGTTGGGGAGGTTTGTGGTATAATGAAACTGACATACGTCCTGTTGCCGTTACTCCTCTGCCTGCTTCCCGCGGCCGGCATGGCTGACAGCGGCCACCTGCACAGCGCCATTCCCCTCCTGGAGAAGCTTGTCGAAACGCCGGTCAACAAGACCGTGCTGGGCGAGTTGCGATTTCTGGCCGAAGCCATTGAAAACTCGCCCGATAACCGGCAGGTGAAGGCCGCGCTGCTGGCGGTTGTCGCGTGCGGTCGGCTTCAGGCCGGCCAGACCGAAGGCGGCCTGGCCGTATGCCGCAAGATCAAGACCGATTACGGCGTTAGCGATTTCGCGGGTCTCGTCGATCCGGCGCGTCTCGAGACGCCGGGGCAGCCCGGCAAAGTCTCGATGCAGCAGGTCGAGCGCTGCTACAGGCAGGTGTTGGAAAATGCGCTGGCCGTGGTTGTCAACGCGGTCAGGCAGAGCAAGGTGGCAAAGGTGCAGGCCTCGGCCCGTATCGGCAAGTCGGAATTCCGCAAACCGGGCGAGAAAGCACCCGAGCCGAAGCCGTTTGTGGCGGCCTCATTGGCCGAGCAAATAAAACGTCCCGAGGACTATCCGATGCCCGACCGGTCGAAGGCGAACCTGTTCGACGGTCTCGTTTATCTCTGCCGTCGCAAGAACCTGGATCTTTCGGTCGACCCTGAAGTGCTCTCCATGCTGGCCGGTCTGAACGCGGACCTGCCCACGCTGGCGGCGGTTGAAGATTTCGCGGCCCTTGAAACACTCCTTTCTTCCCATTCCCTGCTGCTGGCCAAGGCCGAAGTGGCGCCGAACCGTTCGACGGCCTTCGTGACCGCGCCATCCTTGTGGAGTTATTCCTCGGCCTGCCGTTTGCTGCAGGACAACGACCTGCAGGGGGCCTTTCGGATGCTCGAAGAAGGCGCGACCGATACGACGCGGTTCGCGGAGCACGCTGCCAAGTTCAAGGATATTCTGTTGACGACCGCGCGGACCCGCAGAAGTTTGAATACTCTGGATCGTAACTTGCGCGGCGCCCTTGAGGCCTATGAGCGCGCAAAAACCGCGGCCGGAGTGTCCAGGCCGGCAGGCGGACTGGAACGCGGCGACGGCAGCTCGGCGACCGGCGCCGGCGCCGCCGCCCGCCAGAGCCTCCAACGCGCAACCAGGCAGGTGGAGGAGATAAAGATCGAGTTCGAGAACGCCGTGCGAAGTATAGGCGAGGCCAACCTGAGCGTCGTGGAGCGTTTCAACGAGGCCGTCGAGGCGCGCCTGTACGCCGAAGCCTCGTATATCCTGGAATACCTCGTGGATACCCGGCGCCTTGCCGACGAAATGGCTCAGGCATTTACCGATGCCGACAAAAAGTTCAAGGTCGCTATCCCGTGGTCGACCAAAGTCGACGTCCCCGAAGACATACAGGCCGCGCGGGCCATGTTGAAAGACGCCGTCAAGAGCGCGGCGGCACGGGTCGACGCCGCACGGCCTATTGTAAACTCCAACCCGGCAAAAGCCGCGGAGCAATTCAGCGCGGCGTTTCATCAGGACCGCGTCAACCTGGCAGCGCGCGTCGGCATGGGGCACTGCGCGGTCCGGCGCCATACGGCCGTGCTGGCCGACGTGTTTGAGAACAACTGGGCCGACGACGGGTTGGCCGCGAGACTGGCGGGCGAGAACCGAAACAGGCGCAGGGACGGATTCCTCCGGGCGATGAATTTCGTGACCTACGGCAGCATTCCGTTGCCGGTAGAAGGCGAGGGCGAGGACAAGCAGGCCGCTGCGGGGATCTCGCTGGCGGCGGCGCCCGGCGCGGTCTTGACGCTGACGGTGCGTCTCGATCAGCGGCGCAGGTCGGCGGGCCGGCGGCAACCGGCCCGTACCGATCCCTACTGGAAGAATCTGCGACTGGCACGGGTCGACGAAAGCGATTTGCTCGCTCAAGGCATCAGCTTCAGCAACCAGGAGAAGACCGATCCGCGACTGTCCGCGGCGGCGCTTGACGTGCTGAAGTGGTTAAAATGGTCGCACGAGAAAGCCATGCGCAACAAGGGCATGCACATCGAATTCGCCCTGCCGGACGGACCGGCCCCGGACGACTCGTTGGGACTGGCCGCGGCTTTGGGCGGATACTCGTGCATCTCCAACGCGCCCCTGCGCCCCGATGTGGCATCGACCGGCGCGCTGCAGCCGGATGGGGCACTGCGCTCGGCGGGCGCGGCCTACGACGGTCTGAGCGCCGCCGCGCGGGCGGACCGCATCGAATTGCTGCTGGCGCCGCGTTCGGCCGAGCCCGAACTGCTGTTTGTCCCCCTCGATTACCTCTGCCTGGTCGTCATCATCAGCGCCGACCAGATCGGTGTGTTGAAGAACTACGCTTTCGACCCGACGTATCGCGGCGAAGCGATTGATCGTCTCAGGGAGGCGCAGGCGCTGACCTTGCTGGGACAGCATGAGTCCGCCCTCCCGATTCTGCAGGATATCGCCGCGCGTTATCCTGAGATCTATACGGCAAGACGCCTGCTGGAATTGATGGCGTTGTATCGGCGAGATTGAACGTTCGCACGAGCACTCCCGGAAAGGAGCAGCCCATGGCCACGCAAAAAAGCGGCGCATCGAGAGAAACCCGACCGGGTTCAACAGTTTGTTCTCCGCGGATGCGGGCGCGGGCAGGCGACGCCCTTCTGCAGTCGGTAATCGGCGGCGTCGTACTGATCGTCGTATTGGCGGCGGCCCTGTTCATTTTTAACAACATCATGAGTAAGAAGAAGGAGCAGCGCTTCTACCGCGACACCATGGCCGGATATAATTCGACGGCCAACCCGGCCGAAAGAGTTCGGCAACTCAACATGTACCTTGAACGTTATCCGCGCGGCGAGAACGCGCCCAAGATCGCGGCACTGGTGGAAAAGGCGGAAGCGCTCAGGGGTCTGGACCTCATGCTCGATGCGGCGGTCGTCTTCCATAACGGCAAGACCGCGCCTCTTTCGGGCCGCGTGCAACTGCTGAAGTCAGGCCAGTCATACGCCGATCTTGTCGCAATGCTGGAAAAGAACGCCAAGATAAGGAAGCTCAAGCAACAGGCCGACTCGGACGAAAACGCGCGGCTGGAGCTGTTCGACGCGATCGGCGAATATCTTCAGAAGATGAAAGTGCTGGTTGCGGGCGAAGGCCGTTTTGAAAAAGGCAAGTTGCGTTTCTCTCATCTGGAGCCGGGCGAATATCTTCTCTACGGCGTGGATAATTCCGGGGCCAACATCATAGGCCTGTTCGGCGCTCTCGACGTGCGCGAAGGCGGAGACGGCGACTTGTCCCTCGAATCGTACAGCGCCTACGCGCGCGACGCCGAGCGGCGGGCGCAACGGTGGCAGACGCAGGCCGAGGGCTCGCCCGGTACCTGATCGGATCTTGCGGCCGATGCCCCGACCGTGTTGCCGCGGCGGCTCGTCCGCACATCACACCCCGCTGTGGCGGCCGCGAGTTTACTCATCACACCCCGCTGTGGCGGCCGCTCTGCGAGCGGCCCGGGCCCGTTCACCACGGCAGGGAATAACGCGCGTCGAGGGGAAAGGCGTTTTCGATGTGGCGCGCGAGCGGCTCGGGCCCGTTGGGAACCCCGACGATTTCCACGACGTCAAAACGGAAATTCACGGGCCGCGCCCTGACGGCCTGCAGATAACGGACGGCCGCGCGCGACAGTGTGCGCCGCTTGGCACGGTCCACCGCCGCCGAGGGTCGCCCGTACCTTTCGCTTCCGCGGGTCTTGACCTCCACAAAAACCAGGCACCGGCCGTCGCGCGCCACCAGGTCGATTTCGTCCCGCCGCCCTACCGCCACCCGGCTTCCCAGAATCCTGTAGCCCTTCTTCTTGAGGAAGCGCGCGGCCGTCCGCTCTCCCCATTCGCCAGTTTCAAGATGTCCGGCGCCGACGGCGCTCACACTCTTCCCTCCGTTATGGCCGATGCTTCGGCCACGGGACGAAACGAGCGGCGATGGATCGGACACGGTCCATACTCGAACAGCGCCTGGACGTGTTCGGCGGTTCCGTAGCCCTTGTGCCTGGCGAATCCGTAGCAAGGGTAAAGACGATCGAGCTCGCGCATGCGGGCATCGCGGACCACCTTGGCGACAACGCTGGCGGCGGCGATCAGCAGACTCGTGGCGTCTCCGCCGACCACCGAGGTAGAGGCGCAGGGCAGACCGTCAACCGGCCTGCCGTCTACCAGGACGTGTTCGGGCGGGGAAGGCAGATTGCTTACGGCTCGAGACATCGCCACGTGGGTGGCCCGCAGAATGTTCAGCCGGTCGATTTCCTCGGGCGAAGCCATGCCGACCCCGATCTCAATATCGGCGCAGCCTCTCAGAAACCGATAGAAAGACTCGCGAACCGCCGGGGAGAGCTTCTTTGAATCGGTCAATCCCGCCAGGCAGCCGTGTTCTTCGCGCTCGGCGAGCGAGCGGCACATTACGACCGCGGCAGCCACCACCGGGCCGGCCAGCGGACCGCGGCCGGCCTCGTCGACTCCCGCCAGGCGCAGGCAGCCGCCATCCCAGAAAGTCTGTTCCAGTCCGAGCATCTCCGCCGGATTCAGGTCCGGATCTTGGTCCGCAAACGGGTCTTTTTGCCCACGCGGTCCCGCAGATAGTACAGTTTGGCGCGTCGAACGTGAGCGCCGCTGACGACTTCGATCCTTTCCAGGTAAGGCGAGTGCACCGGAAACACCTTTTCCACGCCGACACCAAGCGAAATGCGCCGAACGGTGAAAGTTTCCGTGGAACCGCCGCCGTCCCTGGCCACGACCGTTCCCGCGAAGACCTGAACGCGCTCCTTCTCGCCTTCCTTTATCTTGACGTGGACTCTGACGGTATCGCCGATCCTGAAGTCGGGAACATCGTCCTTCATCTGTTTGCGTGCAACGAGATCGAGTTTGGAAACCATTTCTTCCTCCCGGCAATCCGGCGTCCCGACTGTCCGTGACCTAGTCCAGCAGGTCCGGTCTGCGTTCTTGAGTTCTTCTTTTCGCCTCTTGTTCCCGCCAGCGGGCAATCCGCTCGTGATCGCCCGAAAGCAGGATTTCGGGTACGCTCATTCCGCGGAACACCGCCGGACGGGTATACTGTGCATATTCGAGCCCGCCCCCGCTGAACGACTCCTGCTCGGCCGAGCCGTCGCCGCCAAGCACTCCCGGCAGCAGCCTGACCACGGCATCGATTACCACGGCCGCGGGCAACACTCCGTTGGTCAGCACGTAATCGCCGACCGAGATCTCATCGTCGACCAGGGCTTCCCTGACGCGTTCGTCGACCCCTTCATAGTGTCCGCAGATAAAGATCAGATGCTTCTCGCGCGCCAAACGTACCGCCTCGCTCTGGTCGAAACGCCGTCCCTGCGGCGTCATCAGAACAACACGGGCATTCTCCGTCATGACCGACTCCACGGCCCTGAAAAGCGGTTCCGGCTTCATTACCATGCCGGGCCCGCCGCCGTAAGGCCGGTCGTCCGTCGTCCTGTGCCTGTCTTCCGTGAAATCCCTCAGGTCCACGGCGCGGAAACGAACGTGCCCCAGTTCCGCCGCGCGCTTGAGCATGCTTTCTTCCAGGAAGCCCTTGAGCATACCCGGAAAGATCGTGATGACGTCAATCGCCAGCGGCGCGGACATGGCCTTTCCTATTCCGCGTCTTCCTTTGCCTGCTTGACCAGGTTCCGGACCGTGTCGCTCAGATGCGCGCCGCGGTTGCGCCAGTACTCGACGCGGTCGAGCTTCAACTCGAAATTGCGCCCCGCCTGCTTCGGGTCATACCAACCCAGCACTTCCAGGAAGCGCCCGTCCCGCGGGAACCGCGAATCGGCGGCCACCACCCTGAAACTGGCGCTGTTCCTGGCGCCCGTCCTTGTCATTCTAACTCTAACTGCCATACTTTCATGCCTTTCAAAAAAAACAGCGGGGCGGGATGGTGACATTTCGGCCGCCGGCTTGCAAGTATTCTTCTCTATCTTCCTGCCGTAGCGGCTTTGCGGGACCGCGCGCGCGGCCCGAACTTCAGCCCGTCACCTTCCACTTCGACATGGATCACCTTTGTCCGTCCCATTCTGCCGCGCAGGATTTCCTCGGCCAAGGGGTCCTCGACGTATCTCTCAATGGCGCGCCTCAGGGGCCGGGCACCGAGCGCCGGGTCGAAGCCCTTGTCGATCAGAAATTCAACCGCCGCGGGGCTCAGCGCCAGCTTCTTGTCCTTCGCGGCCAGACGTTCGGCCACCTTCTTCATCTCCAGATCGAGAATCTGCCTGACATCATCGCGCGTCAGTTTGCGGAAGACGATTATGTCGTCGAAGCGATTAAGAAACTCGGGTTTGAATACCTTCTTGGATTCTTCGATCATCTGTTCTTTCAGGCGTTCGTAGTCTGCTTCGCCGGTCGGCGTACCGAAGCCAAGGCCGCCCGCCCGCTTGGCCGAATCGAAACCCAGGTTGGATGTCAGTATGACTACCGTGTTCCGGAAGTCCACGTGCCGGCCGAAGCTGTCGGTAAGCCGCCCTTCCTCGAGAATCTGCAGCAGCATATGCATCACATCGGGGTGTGCTTTCTCGACTTCGTCAAAAAGCACGACCGAATAGGGCCTGCGGCGCACTTTTTCCGTAAGCTGACCTCCTTCGTCGTAACCGACATAGCCCGGAGGCGAACCGACCAGGCGCGAAACCGAGAATTTCTCCATGTACTCGGACATGTCAAGCTGGATCAGAGCGTCGGCGTCCTGGAACATGAACTCGGCCAGGGCCTTGGCCAGAAGGGTCTTGCCGACGCCGGTGGGGCCAAGGAAGATGAATGATCCGATCGGACGCCGCGGATCCTTCAGGTCGGCCCTGGAGCGGCGCAGCGCTCTGGATATGGTGCCGACGGGCTGATCCTGCCCGATAACGACCTTGTTCAGCTCCTGTTCCATTTCCAGCAGGCGCGCGAGCTCCTTGCCCTCCATGCGCTTGAGGGGCACGCCGGTAGCGCTGGAGATAATCGCAGCTATGTCCTCTTCCGTTACCGTGATGGTCTGCTCTTTGTTGGCTTCACGCCACTTGGCCACGATGTCGTCGAGAGCGGCCCGCTCCTTCTTCTCGCGGTCCCGCATCTCGGCGGCCTCTTCGAAACGCTGCTCTTTTATGGCTTTTTCCTTGAGCAGACGGACTTCCTGAATCGCGGCCTCGCGCTCCCGTAGATCAGGCGAACGCGTCGCGGCCATTACGCGCAGGCGCGCCCCGGCTTCGTCGATGGCGTCAATTGCCTTGTCGGGCAGATAGCGCCCGCTCTGATAACGCGACGAAAGCCGCGCCGCCGCCTCCAGTGCCTCGTCCAAATAGACAACGTTGTGATGTTGTTCGTAGCGTTCGCGAATGCCCTTGAGGATCTCGACGGTCTCTTCCACGCTGGGCTCGTCGATTCTGACGGTCTGGAAACGGCGCTCCAGGGCGGCGTCCTTTTCAATGTACTTGCGGTACTCGTTCATGGTCGTGGCGCCCACGCACTGCAGCTCGCCGCGCGCCAGGGCCGGTTTGATTATGTTGGAGGCGTCCATCGCGCCTTCGGCCGCGCCGGCTCCGACTATGGTGTGCAACTCGTCCACGAAGAGAATTATGCTGCCCGCATTGCGAATCTCGTCCATGACTGCCTTGATCCGCTCTTCAAACTGGCCGCGATACTTCGTGCCCGCGATCATCAGGGCCATATCAAGCGTGATTACCTTCTTGTCGCGCATCATTTCAGGGACGTCCCCCATCACGATGCGCTGCGCCAGACCCTCGACGACCGCCGTCTTGCCGACGCCGGCTTCGCCCAGCAAAACCGGGTTGTTCTTGTTACGGCGGCAAAGGATCTGAATCACCCGGTCGATCTCGTCCTGGCGTCCGATGACCGGATCGAGCTCGTTCTTCTGGGCCAGATCGGTGAGATCCCGCCCGAAAGCATTCAAAGCGGGCGTCTTGACCGGACCCTTGGCCTTGCGATCGCCGACCGCTTCCTCCACGCCCATCGCATCCGGCAGATCATCATCGATATCGAGATCGGGATCCAGCTCGCGCATCACCTCGGCCCTCGCCGTTTCCAGGTCGATGTTCAGGTTGCGCAGCACCTGCGCGGCCACCCCTTCTCCCTCGTGCAGCAACCCCAGAAGGATATGCTCGGTGCCGATGTAGGTGTGATTCAGCGCCTGGGCCTCCGCGCGCGCAAGCTGGAGCACCTTCTTCGAACGCGGCGTAAAGGGAATATTGCCGACGGTCTTGGTTTCCGGTCCCTGCCCCACGGCTCTTTCGACCTCCAGGCGGACTTTCTCGAGCGAAATCCCCATCCGCTCGAGCACGTTTACGGCCACGCCTTCGCCCAGGGCGATCAGCCCCAGCAGCAGATGTTCGGTGCCGACGTAAGGATGATTGAAGTTGTCGGCCTCTCTTTGAGCCAGCTTTATCGCCCGCCGTGCGCGGGGCGTCAGATTTGAATAACCGTTCATTCTCTAAGCTTCACCTCTCCGAGCCTGTCCCTGAGTAGACCGGCGCGCATCTGATCGCGCTCCTCGGGGCCCAGTATTCTGTTGCACATCTTCTGAAGATGGCCGGGCTGGGTCAAGAGCATTATCTCGTTGATCTGCCGCGCCTTGAGATTCGTGATGAAGCCGAAGTCCACCCCGAGACGCAGCGCCGATAGCAGATCGACCGCTTCGCGTGAAGACAGAATACGCGCATGCAGCGCAACGCCGATCGCGCGCCCGATATGGTCTACCAGAAAAGTCCGCCGCTGCTGGAAAAGCCGCGCGCGGGCATGTCTTTCGTGATCGACCAGGTCTCCAACCACGCACACGAGCTGCGCGATGATCTCGCCCTCGGACCGGCCCAGCGTGGACTGGTTCGATATCTGGAACATGTTGCCGGACGCCTCGGTGCCCTCGCCCAGAAGCCCGCGCACCGCCAGTCCGATTCTTTCCAGCCCGTTTATGACGGCCTGGGCCTCGTCGAGCAGTTTGAGCCCGGAAAGATGCATCATGACGCTTGCCCGCAGGCCCGTGCCGACGTTGCTGGGGCAAGCCGTGAGGTAGCCCAGCCTGCCGTCGAAAGCGAACCCCACCCCGCGCTCGACCTCCGAATCCAACAAGTCAAGCCCGTGCCATATCTCCTCCAGGTGCATGCCGGGGGTAATGGCCTGCATGCGCAGATGGTCCTCCTCGTTGATCATCACCGAGATTCCTTCGTCTTCGGAGACGATCAGGCCGCTACCCGCGCCTTTCTCGGCCAGTTCATGGCTTATCAGGTGCCGTTCCTTGAGAATTTCCTTGTCCAGCGCGGTAAGTTCCGACATATCCAGGAACAGCGAACCGGCCATGGTCTCAGTCCGGTCAAAGACCGCGCGCAGCTCCCGGCAAACGCGCACGCGTTCGCCTTCTCCCGCCCAGCCCGGAAAGGCGACATCCCTGATGTTGCGCGCCAGACGGACACGGCTGCTGACAACGATGCCCGTGTCCTCGCGCATCGAAAGCCAGCACCCCGGGCTCTTGACCAGCGTGTCAATCTGCATTGCTGTCTCCCTTACCGGAACAGGCCGCCGCCTCGCGCTTTGATTCGATTTCCCTGAGACGGTCGCGCAACTCGGCAGCCTTTTCGAAATCCTGTTCGGCGACCGCTCGTGACAAACGGTCCTTCAACCCCGCCGTCTCGGCCGCGGCAAGTTCGCCCGCCGGCGCCTTGCCGGTGTGACGGTCGCCCTCATGTATGGATTCCAGCAGGGGGCGCAGCTCCGATTCGAAAGACTCGTAGCACGCCGCGCATCCCAGCAGAGACCCCTTGCGGAAATCGCTGTAGCGCATGTGACATTCCACGCACGCCTTATCTTCGTCGACGGGCTGCGGTTGCGGCTTCATGCCGATGCCGAAAAGAAAATCGGTAAGCATCGGAATAGATGCTTCCTTCACGCCGCTCTTGGCAGCACACTCGCCGCAAACGGCGATCTCGCGCACGTCGCCGCTGATCACCTGCTTGACCTGCAGGTTGGCTTCGTTCTGCTGGCAGATCTGGCACTTCATAAGAGCTCGCTGACGTTCCCGCGATCCCGAAAAAAAGCAGCCTCCTGCGAAGGCTGCCTCCCCCCGGAAGAAACCGGACTCTTAACAGTCAGACGTCATCCGCAACATGCCGTCGCAGCCGTCTCGCTGAACCCCCTCCCGGACCTGGGCGCCGGGGCAATCTTAATGCACCCGGAGGGATTCGAACCCCCACGGCCTTAACGGCCACAAGGACCTGAACCTTGCGTGTATGCCAATTTCACCACGGGTGCATGACAATTCTGCGTTCGGAGGAATACTAAAACGAAACACCCGCGGCGGTCAACACACGATTCTTGACGAGCTTCTTCCGCCCGCGATGCGCTACCGGGGCGCACACTGGCCGATCTTGCATGCTTTCCGGATCTGTGCAGGCGAGAGGTTCATCTTGTCCGCCGGCATGTGTCTGGCGCGATTATGGAGCATTAGAGGACGGAAAAAGCCAATATGCTCACATACTCAGATTCGCGGGTGGGACGGGCTACTCGGTCCGGAACCATTGCTCCGAGCGGAGGCATATCTTCACGAGCATCAGCATGACCGGCACCTCGATCAACACGCCCACCACCGTCGCCAGGGCAGCGCCGGATGAGAGGCCGAAGAGCATCGTCGCCGTGGCGATGGCTACCTCGAAGTGGTTGGACGCCCCGATCATGGCCGATGGCGCCGCGTCGCGATACTCGAGCTTGAGCAGCTTGGCCAGGCCGTACGCCAGCCAGAAGATCAGGTTGGTCTGGATGAACAGTGGAATGGCTATCCAGAGGATCGTCAGCGGGTTCGAAAGGATGACGTTCCCTTTGAACGAGAAGAGCAGGACCAGCGTGATCAGCAGGGCGATGATAGTCACCGGCGTCAGGACGTGCAGAAACTTCTCCTTGAACCACGCTTCGCCCTTATGCCCGATGATCCAGCGTCGGGAAAAGTAGCCGGCTACCAGAGGCAACGCGACGTAGATGCCTATCGAGAGCAGGAGCGCCTGCCAGGGCACCGGCAGGCGACCCACACCCAGCAGAAAGCCACCGAGCACGCCGTAGAGGACGAGCATGGTCAGCGAGTTGATGGCGACCATAACCAGTGTATGCCCGTCGTTGCCCCTGGCCAGATAGCCCCACACCAGGACCATGGCCGTACACGGCGCGATACCTAGCAGGATGCACCCCGCCAGGTAACTGCGCCACAGCGGCACTTGCAGCATCTTCATCCCGTCGTGCAACACGACCGTGCCCGCCCCGTATGCCTGGCCAACGGCAAGGTCCAGGCCGAAAGGCATCCTCACGAGGTCGGTTGCGTCTGCGCCAATGAAGCCCCTGAACAGTACCCCCAGGAAGAGTATGGCGATTCCGTACATGGTAAAGGGCTTGACGGCCCAGTTCACGAAAAGGGTCAGGCCGACAGGTTTCGCACTTTTGCCGGCCTTGACGACTTCCGCGAAATCAATTTTCACCATGATGGGATACATCATGAAGAAGAGGCACACCGCGATGGGTATGGATACAATTGGCGCGCCGTCGACCGCGATTGCCATGCCGTCGAGGGATTTCGCCAAACCCGGCGCCACCTTGCCCAACAGAATGCCGCCCACAATGCACAGCGCCACCCACACCGTGAGATAGCGCTCGAACACACTCATCGCCTTCCTGGTGTCCTCACTCATCCGACTGTCCTCCACGGGGGTTTAAGCCTTTGTTACCGGCGGACGCAACGCAATGGTCGACCTGCTGCCCGGGAACCAGGTCTGGGTGAACTCCCGGTTAACCCAGCCCGCCCGGCAGTGACTCGACGAATGCCCTGATCTCGTCGCGGACACGCCGGTAGTGTGCCAATGCTTCTTCCTCGTTCTTCGCGTCCTGCGCCAGCTTCGGCGGATCGTCAAAGCCGACGTGGACGACCTTCGCCTTGCCCTTCAGCCACATGGGGCACGTTTCGCCGGCATGCCCGCAGACCGTCACCACGTAGTCGAAATCCACGGACTCAACCGCTTCCACCGCTTTGGACGTGTGTCCGGAGATATCCACGCCGGCCTCCGCCATCACTTTGACGGCGTTGGGATTGAGACCGTGCGTCTCGATTCCGGCGGAGTAAGTATCGATCACGTCCCCCTTCAGCGCCCGCGCCCAGCCTTCCGCCATCTGGCTGCGGCATGAGTTCCCCGTGCAGAGGAACAACACCTTCAGCTCTTGCACAGAATCTTCCGGCATAGCTTCTCCAGGTCGGCGTTACGGATGGCGCCCATGCGCTCTTCGTCTTTTCGTATGAGGAGACTATCCGCCAGGGCTCGGAACGTCTCTTTGGTCATGCGGGCGGCGACTCCGGCGGCGGGCTTGCGCGGCAACCGGTAGTAGACCCACCGCCCGTTCTTGCGGCTCTCCACAAGGTCGGCCTGGCTGAGAACGGACAGGTGTTTGGAGACGGTCGAGGGAGCCAATTGGAGCAACTCAATGAGCTGGCAGACGCAGAGCTCGCCGCCGCGCAGGGCGCACAGCATCCGTACTCTACTGGCATCGGAAAGGGCTTTGGTGATTGCCAGGTATTCCTTCATGGTCAACTCCGCTTCGTCAATTCGCCTCGTGACGAAATATACACTACCACAACGGCCAGGGGTGTCAACCGGCAATCAGGAAGAGCATCAATGCGGTCATAGCTCCTTGACGAGCGGGCGCCCGCAATTACGACGCATCCGTCTGTCGTGCGGGGGCGAAGCGAGGCACAGCACGGGCAGGCGCCGGTTCGGGCGTCTGCGGCCTTGCGCACCGTCCGGTTCGCTGGTAGATTCGCCGCACTATGAATTCCCGTCCGGTAATGCTTCGCGGACCAGCTCTTGTTTTGCTTGCCTCGCTGTCTCTGATCGGCTGCGCGACGCCGCTCCTTGTGCCGGGCCGTCCTTCCGCCGACTATATCCGGCCGGTGGTTGCCGTCAGTTCCTTCGAAAACCGCTCGGGTTTCACGGGTCAGTGGCAGCTCGGCTCCGGAATGGCCGATCTGCTGGTGTCGGAACTTGTCGGCTCGGAGCATTTCGTCGTCGTGGAGCGCGGACATCTCGACCGCGTGGTTGACGAAATTTCCCGCCAGAAGAACCGGCTGTTCCGCACCGAGGGCAGGGTTGACGAGGGCCGGCTGAAGAACGCCCGCTACCTGATCCGCGGGGTTATCAACGATTTCTCGCATACGGGAGGAGGAGGTTTCTGGGTCAACCTGCGGAGCTTCCTGTTTCTGGGTCGCGGGCACACCGCGCGAGTAGCCATGACCCTGACGATCGTCGAAGTGGAGACGGGCCAGATCGTCGATTCCATCCAGTGCTACTCCCGGGTTCTTGCCCGCGAAGCCTATCTGCAGGGCAAGTACCGCGACATGGCTTTCGGCGGTGACGCATTCTTCAAGACCCCCCTGGGAACGGCCACCGCCAAGGCCATTCGCCAGGGCGTCAAGGGTATTATCGGCAGCATGCCGAAGCAGGAGTGGGCGCCGATGATCGCCTCCATTGCCGGCGGCCGCATTATTCTGAATGCGGGCAGGGAACGCGGTTTGAGGACGGGAATGCTTTTCCGGGTACGGTCGGAAGGCCGTCCGGTCACGGACCCGGCCACCGGTGACGTGCTTTCGGTGATTCCGGGGCCGGTCGTCGGCACGCTGCGCGTGACGCAGGTGCAGGGCCGGATCGCCTACGCCGAAGTCGTGCAAGGCTCCGGTTTCGAAAGAGGCCAGCGCCTCTTCCGCGTTTCCGGCCCCGGCGGGAACTGAGGCCGAAGCCTGACACCCCGAAAAGCCGGGCATCCTTGAAGCCGGGCGGTCTTCCCGCTATCATTCAGAGCGATGCAAACACCGTTCCAGGTTTCGCTTCCACGCAGGATCGTTCTGATTTCGGCGGCGGGCGCTTTCATCCTATGGATCATCCTGCATGCCGGAGAGTTGACCTCCTCGCAGAACGGTTTCATACGTTTTGTGCTGACCGCCCTGTTCAGCGCGCTGATTCTGTTCAGGCCGAAACCGGCGCGGTTGCCGGCCCGGGATGCCACGGAAGGAGTAAGATCCGCGCACCAGGTTGCTCTCGTAGATCCCGTCTTGGCCGGATCGCTTGCCGGCGCATTCACCGGCGTGATGCTTTTGATCTGGGGGCTGGTTTTCAACATCCGCCAGTTCGAATGGCTCGGCATGCTGCTGGTGCTGGGCGGGTGTTTGCGCTGGTCTTTGCCCGGGGCCTACGGCCGTGATATTCCGCCGGCTCTCCTTCTGCTGTACTGGGCCCACCCTCTGCCGTCGCAGATATTCGGCCCGCTTCAATTGGTCATGCAGAGGCTGTCGGTCAACGGCACACAGTGGCTGCTGCAGGGATTCAACGTGCGGGTCTGGGCCGACGGCATGGTGCTTCGCACCGCCTTCTCAACCTACGAGATTCCGGCATGGTGCAGCGGAATGCGAACGGCCACCACGGTTTTTCTGCTTTCGCTGGGCCTGGGACTGTTGCGCCGCCTGCGATGGTTCGAGATCGCGCTGCTGGCGGCCGCGGCGCTGTTGCAGGCCCTTGTGCTGAATGTCCTCAGGATCTCGACCATGGTCATGGCCGCGCCCTCCATGGAGGGCAAATCCGGCGTGGATTTCCTGCACGATACCGCCGGCATGATCGTTCTGGCGGCCGTTTTGATCGTGTACGTCGAGATACTTCTGATCGGGCGCTTTAAGAGGAAACTGGCGGCTTTGCGGCAGGTCACGATCGAAAGCCCGATTGAGCATCCCCCCGTGTGGCGCTACGTCGGCACGTTCAAGTGGCCCGCCCTCGGCTCATTGCTGATAGCGTCTTTCACGGTCGCGATGTCTTTGCGCAATCATTCGGAACATCGTTTGCAGATGATGCGCGACGTTGCTCTCCTGGCGCGGGATGCGGACAACCTGGAACAGGCCGAGCTCACCGCCCGCGCCGTGCTGGAAATAACCCCGGGCGACACCGCCTGGCGCCTGAGCGCTCTGCGTATCATGCTTATGCGGGAGAAGTACGCCGAAGTGCTTGCCGCTCTGGATGCGATTCCGGAGGGCGACGGCCGGTGGTCCAACGAGAAGAACGTACTGCGTTCGTACGCGCTTATGGCGTTGGGGCGGGTCGAGGAGGCCGCCGCATTGGTGCAAACGTTGCCCGCCGGCATTCGCGACAACAACCCGCGCGTCAGCATGGTCCTGGCCGAAATGGGCTTCCGGGCCGACCGGCCCGCAGATGTCGCCGCGAACGTTCCCATCGCGGCCCGGTGGCCGCCCAACCGAGAACGCGTCCGCAAGCTTTATCCCTACCTGCGCTACCACCGCAAGTGGGAGAGCATCTCGGAATCCGGCAGCCGGGCCCCGTTTCTGCAGCCCGAACAGGCGTTATCCGCGTTGGAAGCATATATGAACCTGGACCGGGCCGGTGAAATGGGAACAACCCTCCTTGCGGCAATCGCACGCTGGCCCCGCGATCCAAGACTGCTTGAGCCCCTCTATTACATGGCCGTAAAACGTATTGAAACCCGCTGGGAGGATCGCTTTGCCGTTCACCTGCGCCGTTCCATTCAGTTTGAAAACGACGTCCTCTACCTTCACCGCTTGCTGAGCAAGTGCTTTGCGCTGGGACGTCCGGATCTCGCCTGGTTCGTTCATTACCGCATGTTGGAGGTCAGCCCGGAGCATCCCTTGATCTACATGAACGTTGTAAGGCATGGAGAGCACTGGATGGCTTTCAGGCGCCGTTTTCTCGGTCTGCCGTCCGCCGCCGCGGACGATCTTGTGGATTTCCGCCTTTACTACGGATTCGGGGTGTCTCTGGACAGGTGGCGTACGCTTTGCGAACAGGTGCCTTTCGGCCGCGAGCTTTCCGAGCTTGGTCCGGCAGAGTTCGGCAAGATCTGCCTGCGAAAGGCTCTGGAGCTGTTCCGCCGTTTGAAAGAAGAGGACGGGTTGTCTATG
>Ga0180435_10000354_pt1 | contig 47667 bp, 33 predicted proteins | sample SS_ome_3_FD_132467 | JGI IMG/M metagenome (GOLD analysis project Ga0180435, IMG submission 132467) | Hypersaline lake sediment archaeal communities from the Salton Sea, California, USA - SS_3_S_1 metaG | ecosystem: Environmental > Aquatic > Non-marine Saline and Alkaline > Hypersaline >... | reverse complement strand
CCCGGCGGTCCCGGCGGCATCGGCCGGACCGCGGCCTGACGATATCGGCTTCGACGCCGCCGATGCCACCATGGCGCTGATCGCGCTGTCGGCGAAGATGCGCATCGATCAGATCGAGCCGCTGGATTCGATCGAGTCGATCACCGACGGGGCGTCCTCGCGACGCAACCAACTGCTCGTCGACCTCGGCTCGGAGCTGAACCTGGGGGCCATCGACGGTGCCGCCGAGGCTGACCTGGCCGCGCTGCGCGGGCAGGTCGCCAAACTGGCCCGTACCTACAAACCTTTCGGCCCGGTACTGGGCGACGCGGTCAACGATCAACTGCGAACCGTCCTGGGCCCGTCCGGGAAGCGGCCGGCCGCCGTCGCCGAACGGGTCACCAAAACCTGGGAGCTCGGTGCGGGCTGGGCCAAACACGTCAGTGTCGAACTGGCGCTGGGCACCCGGGAGGGCGGCAGTGTGCGCGGCGGGCCGCTGGGCGGTCTGCACGACGGTGCTCTGCCGGATGCCGCATCGGTGGATAAGGCGGTCGATGCCGCCGTCGCGGCGGTGGCCGCACGGCAGGGGATATCGGTTGCGCTGCCCTCGGCAGGTTCGGCCGGAGGGGGCGCGGTGGTCGACTCGGCAGCTCTTGACGCGTTCGCCGAGACGCTGACCGGGCCGGACGGCGTGCTCGCCTCGGCGGCCCGACTGGTGCTGGGTCAGCTCGGTCTGGACAACCCGGTGACCGCCGCCCCGGCCGCGACCGACGCCGAGCTGATCGAACTGGTCAGCGCCGAGCTGGGACCGGACTGGCCGCGTCTGGTTGCTCCGGCCTTCGACGCCCGCAAGGCGGTTCTGCTTGACGATCGGTGGGCCAGCGCGCGGGAGGATCTCGTCACGCTCTGGCTGTCCGAGGAGGACGTTATCGAGGCGGACTGGCCGCGGCTGGCCGACCGGTTCGAGGGCGCCGGCCACCCGGTGGCCACCCAGGCCGACTGGTGGCGGGCCCGGGCGCTGGCCGAGGGCCGACTGGTGCACGCGTCGCTCTACGCCCGGATCGCCGCCGGTGCGGAGAGCCCGGCCGTCGGCCGTTACGCCGGCGAGATCGCCGTGGTGACCGGCGCCTCCAAGGGTTCCATCGCCGCTTCGTTGGTGGCCGGCCTACTCGACGGCGGTGCGACCGTCATCGCCAGCACCTCCAGCCTCGATGACGAACGTCTCGAGTTCTACAAGTCGCTCTACCGCAACCACGCCCGATTCGGTGCCGCGTTGTGGGTGCTCCCGGCCAATATGGCGTCCTACGCCGATATCGACGCGCTGGTGTCCTGGATCGGCAACGACCAGACCGAGAATCTCGGGCCGATGGCGGTTCACGTCAAGGACGCCCAGACCCCGACGCTGCTGTTCCCGTTCGCCGCACCGCGGGTCGCCGGGGATCTCTCCGAAGCCGGGTCGCGTTCGGAGATGGAGATGAAGGTCCTGCTGTGGGCCGTCGAACGGCTCATCGGCGGGTGCGCCGCCATCGGGGCCGACCGCGATATCGACTCCCGGCTGCACGTGGTGCTGCCCGGTTCGCCCAACCGGGGCATGTTCGGCGGTGACGGCGCCTACGGCGAGTCCAAGTCGGCACTCGACGCGGTGGTCAGCCGCTGGGCTGCGGAGTCGTCGTGGGCGCAACGGGTCACCATTGCCCACGCGCTGATCGGCTGGACCAAGGGCACCGGGCTGATGGGCCACAATGACGCGATCGTGGATGCGGTCGAGGCCGCCGGGGTGCGGACCTACAGCACCGCCGAGATGGCGAGCATGCTGCTGGACCTGTGCACGGGGCAGGCCAGAGCGGCCGCCGCGGCAGCCCCGATCAAGGCCGACCTCACCGGTGGGCTGGGTGACATCGAGCTGGATATGGCCGAACTCGCCGCCGCTGCGCGCGCGGGAATGGCCTCGCGGGCAGTGCTTTCCGATGACGTTGAACCGGAACCGGGCACCGTTGCGGCGCTGCCGTCCCCGCCGCGCGGGCACCGCGGCGCACCGCCGCCGGACTGGGCTGATCTCGATGTCGACCCGGCGGATCTGGTGGTCATCGTCGGCGGTGCGGAACTGGGGCCGTACGGGTCTTCCCGGACCCGGTTCGAGATGGAGGTCACCGGGGAGCTCTCGGCCGCGGGTGTGCTCGAATTGGCCTGGACCACGGGCCTTCTCGTGTGGGAGAACGATCCCAAGCCCGGTTGGTACGACACCGCGGACGGGGATCTGGTGCCCGAGGAGCAGATCGCCGAGCGCTACCACGACACCGTCGTGCAGCGGTGCGGTATCCGCGAGTTCGTGGCCGACGGTGCGCTGAGCGCCGACCACTCCGAGGAACTGCTGGTCAGCGTCTTCTTGGACCGTGACTTCAGCTTCGTGGTGTCATCGGAGGCCGAGGCCCGCGCTTTCGAGCATGCCGACCCGGAACGCACCGTGGTGCGGCCGTCCGGGGACGGCGGCGACTGGGAGGTGATCCGCAAGGCGGGCACCGAGATCCGGGTGCCGCGCAAGGTGAAACTGACCCGGACGGTCGGCGGGCAGATCCCCACCGGTTTCGATCCGAAGGTATGGGGTATCAGCGCCGAGGTGGCCGGGTCCGTCGACCGGGTGGCGCTGTGGAATTTGGTCGCCACCGTCGACGCGTTCCTGTCCTCCGGGTTCACCCCGGCCGAACTCATGCGTTGGGTGCACCCCAGCCTGGTGGCCAACACCCAGGGCACCGGTATCGGTGGGCTCACCAGCATGCAGACGATGTTCCACGGCAATCTGCTGGGAACTCCGAAGCCCAATGACATTCTGCAGGAGGTGCTGCCGAATGTCGTTGCCGCCCATGTGATGCAGTCCTACGTCGGCGGGTACGGCGCGATGGTCCACCCGGTGGGCGCATGCGCGACCGCCGCGGTCTCGGTCGAGGAGGGTGTCGACAAGATCCGGCTGGGCAAGGCCGAACTGGTGGTCGCCGGCGGTTTCGACGATATGACCTCCGACGCGGTCACCGGTTTCGGTGATATGGCGGCCACCGCCGACACCGAGATGATGCGGGCCCGGGGGATCAGCGATGGGCGCATCTCCCGAGCCAACGACCGCCGGCGGCTGGGCTTCCTGGAGGCCGAGGGCGGTGGCACCATTCTGCTGGCCCGGGGCGACCTCGCCTACACGATGGGCCTGCCGGTGCTGGCCGTGGTCGGTTACGCGCAGAGCTTCGCCGACGGGGTGCACACCTCGATCCCGGCGCCGGGCCTCGGTGCGCTCGGTGCCGGCCGCGGCGGGCGTGACTCGGTGCTGTCCCGTTCGCTGCGCCGGCTGGGGGTGGGCGCCGACGATATCGCGGTGATCTCGAAACACGACACCTCCACGCTGGCAAATGATCCCAATGAGACCGAATTGCACGAGCGGCTCGCCGAGGCGATGGGCCGCTCACCGGGCGCGCCGCTGTTCGTGGTGTCCCAGAAAAGCCTCACCGGTCACGCCAAAGGTGGCGCGGCGGCGTTCCAGATGATGGGGTTGTGCCAGATCCTGCGCGACGGTGTGATTCCGCCCAACCGCAGCCTGGACTGCCTCGATGACGAGATGGCCGGTGCCGCCCACTTCGTCTGGCCGCGGCAGACACTGCGCCTCGGTGGCCGCTTCGGGCTCAAGGCCGGTCTGATGACCAGCCTCGGCTTCGGTCATGTCTCGGGGCTGGTGGCGCTGGTGCACCCGCAGGCCTTCCTGGCGGCCCTGCCCGTCGGGGACCGGCAGGACTATCTGCGCAGGTCTGCCGATCGGGTGCTGGCCGGTCAGCGGCGGCTGGCCTCCGCCATCGCCGGCGGCCCCGCGCTCTACGAGCGGCCCGCCGACCGCCGGTTCGGCGCTGACGGACCGGAGACGCTCCCGGAGAAGGCTCGGGAGGCGGCCATGTTGCTCGACCCGGCCGCCCGCCTCGGCGGGGATGGAAGCTACGTCGGCTAGGGTCGGCGCGTGGCGATCGTCGGCGTGGGTATCGACCTGGTGTTCATTCCCGACTTCGCCGAGCAGGTTGACCGGCCGGGCACGGTCTTCGCCGAGACGTTCACCCCCGGCGAGCGCCGCGACGCCGCCGATAAGAGCTCTGTTGCGGCCCGGCATCTGGCCGCCCGCTGGGCCGCGAAGGAGGCGGTGATCAAGGCCTGGTCGGGATCGCGGTTCGCCCAGCGGCCGGTGCTGCCGGAGGGGATCCACCGCGATATCGAGGTGATCACCGATATGTGGGGCAGGCCGAAGGTCCGGCTGGCCGGGGCCATCGCCGAGCACCTCGCCGATGTGGTGATCCACGTGTCGCTGACCCATGAGGGTGAGAACGCCGCCGCGGTGGCGATCCTGGAAACGCCCTGACCCGCCGTTCTCCCCGGTCGAGCAGACACAAACTCGCACTTGCGGGGCCCGGATCGTGCGAGTTTGCGTCTGCTCGCGGGTGGCGGTGCAGGGCGAAGGCGGTCAGTCGAAGTAGCGCTCGCCCCCGGACGGGAACCCACCGCCGTAGGTGGCGATGTGGACATGGGTGTAGTGGTTGGCGTCGTCATCACCCAGATCCGCCATCGGCCGGGGCTTTCCGTTGGCCGGGTAATAGGTCCGCTGCCAGATCACGTGTTCGAGTCCGAACCGCTTCGCGTTGTTCAGTGCGAAGCGGGCGATCCGGTCCCCGAGCGCCCGTCCCGCCGCCGTGTCGTACTCCGGGATGATCACATCGATGGCCAGGCCGTTGGGATGCCATTTCATACTGTCCGGACGGACCCCGCCGATCTCGCGGATCTGCGGGAACCTGGCGCTGATCGCCCGCTTGACCCGAATCGTCTGGAGTTGAAGGCCGCGCTCGGATCCGATGCCGTGGGGCAGGGCCCGGCGTACGGACCGGACATAGTGCGCTGACACCGGGGCGGCACCGGGACCGGATGCCGCCACGACCGTCGGCTCCCACCCCGGCGGTTGCGGCGGGTGGACCGGGGCGGTCAGCACCGTGGCCGGGATGGCCAGCGCTGCGACCGCCCACCGCACCGTCCATCGACGACTCATCCCGGCCTCCGGTCCTATCCGCTCCGCGGCTGTTACTCGACCGTGATGTCGGCGGAACTGCCGCCGGTGTTACACCGAATCGTGGGCCGGCCGGTCCCGTCGCGGCGGGGCGCTGTGCGCCAGGTTGTTGAATGTCAGCTGGATCAGCGAGCAATCGTCTTCGAAGGTTTCCGACCTGCTCCGGGAACGTAGCTCGCTGATCAGGTCATCGAGTGACCAATTCGGCCTCCCGGCCAGGTCAAGGGCGATTTCCTGGAACTCGTCGAGGGTCAGTTGCCTGCCCTCGGCCAACTCGATTTCACTGGCGCCGTCGCTGAAAAGCAGGACTCGGCATCCGGGTGGCACCGGGTAGACGTTCGTGGTGAAGACGGTGTCATCGAACATGCCTACCGGTGGAGACTCGGTGAACAATTCGGTGACATCGGCGGCGGCCGTGGTGCCGGGTGTGAAGGCCAGCGCCGGGGTGGCACCCGCGCTGGCATAGCGAAGGGTGTTGCTTGACGTGTGGTAGACCCCGCACCACATCGTGAAGTAATGATCGCCATGCCGGTCCATCTGGAACAGGTGATTCAGTTTGGCCAGCACCGCTGCCGGGTCCTTCAGGGTGTCGGCCGAAAGCGAGCCCGAGCGCAGCATGTTGTGCACCGAGACCGAGAGCAGTGCGGGTTCGATACCGTGGCCGGACACGTCGACCAGGTAGACGAGGAGATGCTCGTCGTCGATCCAGGTGTAGTCGAAACAGTCCCCGCCCAGCTCCTGGGACGGTAGGTACCGTGACGCGACTCCGACCTCACCGGTCAGGCCGCTCGGCAAGATGGAGGTCATGTACTCCGCGGCGCTATGCAGTTCCGTTCTCATCCGGTCGGTCTGCAGCTTGAGTCGTTGAGCCAGGATCTGGTTCTGCTCCGCGGCCTGAACCGCTTCGGTGATATCGGTGATCTGGGACAGGAAGCTTTCCACCCGGCCGTCGGCATCACGGATACAACTCACCGACAGATCGCCCCAGATTGGGTGGCCGTCGGAGTGAATGTACTGCTTGATCATCCGGTACGAGTCCAGCCGGCCTTCCAGGATGGCGTCGACATTGCTCTGGTCGGCCGCAAGGAAGTTCGGTGCGGTCAGTTCCTGCCAGGTCTTCTGGGTCAGGGCCTCGGCGCTGTAGCCGAATAAGTTACACAGGGCCGGGTTGACGTCTTCGAAGCGGCCGTCTGGAGCGATCAGGCACATCCCGATGGCGGCGCTGTCCATCGAGCGGCGGTACCGTTCATCGGCCCTGGCCTGTTGCCGACGGGCGGCCTCGGTTGCCTGCTCGGCGGCGACCTGGTCGTCGATTGGCCGCAGTGTGACGCCGACGCCGTCCCGCCGCCCGCGATCGTCGGAGAACGGTTTGGCCCGCAATTCGATCCAGTGGTCGGCCCCATCGACCCCGACGATCCGAAGGCGTTGGGTAATCGGGTCCCCGTCGATGATCCGGTCTGCAAGGTCGGCACCGGCCTGCATATCGGCCGCCAGCAGCGCGTCCGCGAGCGGGTGGCCCAGCCAGCTGCTCGCCGGGACGCCCAGCACCGTCTGTACCGACGGTGAGACCCAGACGATCAAGCCGTCCCGGACATGGCAGACCACATCGCCGGCGTTTTCGATGAGCAGACGGAAGTTGCGCTCCGAGGAGGCGATCAGCTCGTTTTGTCGCTTGAGCTGTTCGAGGAGTCTTTCCTCGCGTTTGCCCAGCTGGAAGGTGACCGCACCGATGGCGACCGTCGCAAGCGTCGTGGCTCCGGCCACTCCAGCGCTGTCCGGCAGACCGACCGCGCGCAGTGCGCGCAGTGATGACCCGAGAACCAGCGGGAAGCCGATGACGAGGACGCCCAATCGCCCCAGCCTCCACCGGCCGGTCGGGGCCAGTATTGAGACGATCGGTCGAAGCGTTGAGGTCGCCGCCCCGAGCGCGAACAGCGATAGTGCGGTCGGCAGGGAAATGCCGGTCGATTTCTCGGTCTCGACGAATGCCGTCGCCTGGAAAAGATAGGCCACCACGGCAAGGCCGGCGACGATACTCGAGGTCAGCAGGAACGCTGCCCGGGCGGTGTGAATCCACCTCCGATCCATCTGGGGGAGCCCGATGGCGGCGGCCAGTGTCAGCGTCGCGAAGGCCGTTTGTGGGCTCGGCCGGCCAGGCCAAGCCGATGGCAGGTCCGCTACCGATTCCGGGAACCACCAGCGATCCAACCCGAATGATTGTGCGGTGAGGTACTCGAGCAGCACGACGGCGGCAAGGGCGCCCACCGCCGCTGCCACGCCGACCCCGGCGCGGCAGCGCCCCGGCGGGGGAAACCCCGACCGCAGCAGGATCGCGCCGGCCAGCGCCGCCAGCCACAGCGCGGTCCACGGCGTCATCGGTGGCCAGTCCGGGCGGATCCGGGTCAGGATTTCCACACCGGTCGCCCATCCGATCCAATTCAGGGCCGCCCCGGCGATGACGACGACGGCGAGGATGCGACCCCACCGGATGAAGCTCCGCGCGGCCGTCTCCGTGGGTGGCTCCTCGAGCATGCCCACGGTGTCACGATCGGACGGTTCAGCCCGGTTAATGCCGGCCCCCTCGCCAAGTCGAGCGTCTGAGACAACCGCCGGCGATCACCCGCCGGCAGCAGAATCGCCAACTGCCCGCGGTCATTCGTTGGCGTCGATGATCTTCTGAATCTGGGTAGCGGCACTCGCGGCCTTGACGTTGTACTGGGCCAGCGCGATCTTGCCCTTCTCGTCGACCAGGAAAGTCGAGCGGATCACGCCCTTCACGGTCTTCCCGTACATCTTCTTTTCCCCGAACGTGCCCCAGGCGGTCAGCACCGTCCTGTCGGGGTCCGACAGCAGTGGGAAGGTGAGAGATTCGGCATCGCGGAACTTGGCCAGCTTCTCCGGCTTGTCCGGCGATATCCCCACCACATCGATCCCGGCGTCGTTGAGTTGTGCCAGGTGGTCCCGGAAGCTACAGGCCTGTTTGGTGCACCCGGGTGTGGATGCGGCCGGGTAGAAGTAGACGATCACCTTGCGGCCCTTGAAATCCGTGAGCTTGACGGTCTTGCCCTCGGCATCGGGCAGGCTGAACGCCGGTGCGGTGTCACCGGCTTCCAGTCGCGCTGTTTCGGTCACGTGTGCATCCCTTCGATCGGCCGGTGCCCGCCCTTCGCACATCGCGGGGCACCACTGTTCTAGGGTAATGCCGCAGTGCGGCTAACAGGGTAGTGCCGCAGTGCGGCTCTCATCTTCAGGGCGGAAGCGAGGACACCAAGTGGCGGACCGGGATCCCGAGGCCATCAAGCAGGAGATCGCCACGGCACGCGACAGTCTGGCGTCGACGGTCGACTCGCTGGCCGAGCGGGCCAATCCCAGCAGGCTGGCCGATGACCTGAAGGCCGCCGCGCTGCGTTTCCTCAGGAAGCCCGCGGTGATGGCGGCTCTGGCCGGAGCGGGCGCGATCACGGTGGTGATCGTGGTGCGCGCGGTACGCAATTAGTGTGGCATTCACCACGCCCGGTGTCCGGGCGATGCGCTCTGCTGGTGCGCCGTCAGGGTTTCGAACCCCGGACCCGCTGATTAAGAGTCAGCTGCTCTACCAACTGAGCTAACGGCGCGTGCCAGCGACAATAACAGGCGCTCGCGGCCAGGTGAAATCCGGACTGCACTGGTTCTGAGCTGCGAACTCGCGCGGTGTCTTGGGCTGCCCTTAGAATCGGGCGCATGCGAATCGTCGGAGCGATCACCCCTGCGCGCCTGCGTTCCCCGCTGGCGCTGTTGGTGATGGTGCCCGCCCTGCTGTTGGCGATCAGCGGTTGCGGTCAGGGTGATTCCGAACCGAGGGCGCTGGCGGCGAAGGGCACCCCGTATAGCGATCTGCTCGTCCCCAACCTCACGGCGAGCGTGAACGACGGGGCCGTCGGGGTGCCGGTGGACCAACCGGTCGCGCTGAGCGTGCAGGGCGGTGTCCTCGGGACCGTGTCGATGGTCGACGGTGACGGTGAGCAGGTCGCCGGAACTCTGAGCCCGGACGGGTTGAGTTGGTCGGCGACCGACCAGCTGGGATACAACAAGCGCTACACCATCACGGCGCAGTCGTTGGGCCTCGGCGGCATCGTCACCGAGGCGTTCAGTTTCGAGTCCCACTCGCCGGCCAATCTGACGATGCCCTATCTCTCGCCGGGTCAGGGCAGTGTGGTCGGTGTCGGGCAGCCGATCGCGGTGCGGTTCGACGAGAACATTCCCGACCGGCTGGCTGCCGAGAAGGCGATCACCGTCACCACCAGCCCCCCTGTCGAAGGGGCGTTCTACTGGCTGAGTAACCGTGAGGTCCGGTGGCGTCCGCAGAACTTCTGGGAGCCGGGAACCTCGGTGACGGTCAAGGTCGACACCTTCGGCGTGGACCTGGGCGAAGGCCTGTATGGCCAGGACAGCGTCGAGAGCACCTTCAGCATTGGTGACCGGGTCGTCGCCACTGCCGATGACAGCGCCAAGATGCTGACCGTCCGGCGCAACGGCCAGGTGGTCAAGACGATGCCGATTTCGATGGGCAAGAACAGCACCCCGACACCCAATGGCATCTACACGATCGGTGACCGCTACCAGCAGCTGATCATGGACTCGTCGACCTACGGGGTTCCGACGAACTCGCCGGAGGGGTACCGGCTCGAGGTCGACTGGGCCACCCAGATGTCCTATAGCGGGGTCTACGTGCACGCCGCGCCCTGGTCGGTGGGATCACAGGGCAGCGATAACGTCAGCCACGGTTGTCTGAACGCCAGCCCGGCGAATGCGCAATGGTTCTACAACAACACCAAACGCGGCGATATCGTCGAGGTGGTCGGCACCGTCGGATCGACATTGTCGGGTGTCGAAGGCCTGGGTGACTGGAACATCCCGTGGTCACAGTGGAAGGCCGGGAACGCCAACACCTGATATCACGAAAACCGCCCCCGAACTGCTCGGGGGCGGTCTTCCGCAGTGGGGTGGCTGACGGGGCTCGAACCCGCGACATCCAGGATCACAACCTGGTGCTCTACCAACTGAACTACAGCCACCTTGGCCGCACATGGCGACGAGACAACATTAGCGGCTCTAGGTCTCCACATTCGAATCGGAGTCGAACTTCGGCCCGCGCGCGCCGTCCAGCGTCTGCACCGTTGCGGCGATCTCGCCGGTCGAGGGACCTGGCGCCGGAACGAAGGCGGTCTGACGGTAGTACCGCAGTTCGCGGATCGACTCCCGGATATCGGCCAGGGCTCGGTGGGCCAGGCCTTTGTCGGGCTGCCCGTAGTAGATGCGGGGGTACCAGCGGCGGCACAGTTCCTTGATGGAGCTCACATCGATCATGCGATAGTGCAGGTAGCTGTCCAGGGCGGGCATGTCCCGGGCCAGGAAACCGCGGTCGGTGGCGATTGAGTTCCCGGCCAGGGGAGCAGTCTTGGGTGTCTTGACATGGCTGCGGATGTAGTCCAGCACCATGGTTTCGGCACTGGCCAGGTCGATGGTCGAGGCGCGGACCTCATCGGTGAGCCCGGAGCTGCTGTGCATCCGGGCGACCACCTCGACCATACCGTCCAAGGCCTCGTCCTCGGCGTGGATCACCACGTCGATACCGTCGCCGAGCACATTCAGATCGGCATCAGTCACCAGCGCCGCGATCTCGATGAGCCGGTCGGAGCTCAGGTCCAACCCCGTCATCTCACAGTCGATCCACACCAATTCGTCCCGCACAGGGCTCAACAGTAGGCGTATCCGAGCAAGTAGTGTCGTACCGGCTGAACAGCTTGACCACAGACACAGAAAAGGGCACTTGCGATGACGGAATCGACCGCGACTCCGGCTCAGCAGATCGCCGCCGGGTACGACACCGCCGGACAGGCTCTGGAGCTGGGTTCGGTGCTGGTCGGCGGTGAGGTCGATCCGACGGCTCAGGTCCGGATCCCGCTGGCGATGATGAACCGCCACGGCCTGATCGCCGGTGCCACCGGTACCGGTAAGACGAAGACGTTGCAGGTCATCGCCGAGCAGCTCTCGGCTGCCGGCGTTCCGGTGGTGATGGCCGATTTCAAAGGGGATCTGTCCGGGTTGTCACGGCCGGGTGAGGCGGGCGAGAAGATCGCCGCGCGGGCCGTGGACACCGGTGACCAGTGGACGGGGACCCCGTTCCCGGTCGAGTTCGTGTCGCTGGGAACCGACGGCCTCGGCGTGCCGGTGCGCGCCACGCTGTCCGCGTTCGGGCCCATCTTGCTGTCGAAGGTGTTGGGGCTCACCCAGACCCAGGAGTCAACTCTCGGGCTGATCTTCCACTACGCCGACCAGCAGGGCCTGCCGCTGTTGGACCTGAAGGATCTGCGGTCGGTGATCACCTTCCTGACGAATACCGACGAGGGCAAGGCGCAGCTCAAGACGCTGGGGGCGGTGTCCACCCGGACCGCCGGGGTGATCCTGCGGGCGCTGGTCAATCTTGAGGCTGATGGCGGGGACACCTTCTTCGGCGAGCCTGAACTCGACCCTGCCGACCTGCTGCGTGTCAACGCCGACGGCCGCGCCCTCATCACCCTGTTCGAGGTGGGTGACCAGGCCACGCGGCCGGTGATGTTCTCGACGTTCCTGATGTGGGTGTTGGCCGACCTGTTCACCTATCTGCCCGAGGTGGGCGATGTCGATAAGCCCAAACTGGTCTTCTTTTTCGATGAGGCGCACCTGCTGTTCAAGGATGCGTCCAAAGCCTTCCTGGACCAGGTCGAGCAGACCGTCAAACTGATCCGGTCCAAAGGGGTGGGCGTGTATTTCTGCACACAACTGCCCACCGATGTGCCCAATGCGGTGCTGTCCCAGCTCGGCGCACGGATTCAGCATGGTCTCCGCGCGTTCACCCCGGACGACCAGAAGGCGCTCTCCAGAACGGTGCGGACTTATCCCAAGACGGAGTTTTACGACCTGGCGGCGGATCTGACTGCCCTTGGGATCGGTGAAGCCATTGTGACGGTGCTCTCCGAGCGTGGAGCCCCCACCCCGGTCGCCTGGACCCGGTTGCGGGCGCCACGGTCGTTGATGGACACCATCGGCCGGGAGTACATCAAGGCCGCCGCACAGGCCAGCCCGCTATTCCTCCGGTACGGCCCCACCAAGGATCGTGAGTCGGCCTACGAGATGCTGGCCGAGCAGATGGAGCCGCCGGCGGCTGCGACCGATGCCGAGCCGATGGATCTGCCGCCGATCCCGATCGGCATCGAGGTGCCCCCGATGCCCGCGCCGGTTGAGAAGGCCGAGCCCAGCATGCTGGAGAAGATGATGGACAACCCGGCGTTCAAGAGCGCGCTGCGCTCGGCCGGAACTGTGATCGGCAGGGAGGTCACCCGCAGCATCTTCGGAACGGGTCGCCGAAGGCGCTGAAGCGCCGCGCAGAGCCGCCTCAGCCGATCAGCCATCCCGGATATTGGTCTGACCACTTGACCTTTAACCGGCAAGCTGTGATGATCCCCGTATGGTCCTGCAGCGGGTCAACCGGCGCTCCGTCCCCGAAGACGTCTTCGAGCAGATCCTTGCCGACGTCCTCAGTGGGGAGATGCAGCCCGGCGAATCGTTGCCCAGCGAACGCCGGTTGGCTGAGGTGCTCGGGGTATCGAGGCCGGCGGTCCGCGAGGCGCTGAAGCGGGTCGCGGCGGCCGGCCTGGTGGAGGTGCGCCAGGGCGACTCCACGACGGTGCGGGATTTTCGTCGCCACGCCGGTCTTGATCTGCTCCCGCGGCTGCTGTTGCGTGGCGCGGAACTGGACACCTCCGTGGTGCGCAGCATCCTGGAAGCTCGACTGCACAACGGACCCAAAGTGGCTGAGCTGGCGGCCCGCCGCCGCCCGGCTGCCCTGCCTGATCGGCTCGACTCCTCGATCCGCGATCTTAAGGCCGACGCCGATCCGGTAGGTCAGCAGCGCCATGCCCTGGCCTTCTGGGATCACGTCGTCGACGGCGCCGACTCCATCGTCTTCCGCCTCATGTTCAACACACTGAGATCCGCCTACGAGCCGGTGCTGCCGGCGCTCTCCACCATGATGGCGGCCGAGGTCGGGAACATTGAGGCGTACCGCAGCCTCGCCGCGGCCATTGGCGCCGAAGATCCGGTGGCAGCCGAGACCGCGGCCCGCCAACTGCTCGAACCTGCCACCGACGCACTGATCGCGGCGCTGAACGCTATTGAGGAGAAGGGATGACCCAACCACGGACCCGGGCGCGGACACGTCCGGGAACTGAACGGCGGGGTATGACGCTGACCGCAGCGGCGCGGGAGTTCTGGCGACATCCGACGCCATGGCTGCTTGCGGGTGCCGTGATCGCCGCTCTGGTCGCGCGGATCGCGATCGGCGACTGGCAGTGGAGTGATGCGGTGCTGCCGCCGGTGGTTTTGGCGGTATTTCCCTTCGTGGAGTGGACGATTCACATCATCGTCCTGCACTGGCGACCCCGCCGGATCGCTGGGTTCACGGTCGATCCGGTGCTGGCCCGGAAACACCGCGAACATCATGTCAATCCGCGAATCGTCAAACTGATCTTCATCCCACTGCAGTCGCTGTTCGGTGCGTTCGCAGCGACCATGCTCATCGGGTTGGTCGTCATTCCGCGCACCGGTCTCGGCGTGACGTTCCTGCTGACGGTGTTCGCGATCGGGATGGTCTACGAGTGGACCCACTATCTGGTGCACACCGACTACAAGCCCAAACGCGCGGTCTACCGGGCGATCCGACGCAACCATCGGCTCCATCACTTCAAGAATGAGCACTACTGGTTTGGCGTCACCAGCCCCGGGACCGCCGACCGCGCCTTCGGCACGTATCCGGACCCGCAGGCCGTCCCCACCTCGCCGACGGCAAAAAACCTGTTCGGTGCCGGCTAATCACCGGCGAGTTTGCGGTAGACCGCCCCGACGATCGGAGTCACGATGGCCCGCGGGGAGTAGCCGCTCGCGACCGACATCGCCTTCGAGGTGACACCCGGAACCACGCGCATCTTGTTGCGCTCCAAACCATCGAGCGACAGCGTGGCGGTGTGTTCGACCGATATCCACAGGAAGTCCGGGATTAGCCGGTCCACCAGCGACGCCTCAGCGGGGTCGGGCACCTCGGTGCGCACCGGCCCCGGTGCGAGCAACGTGACGTGCACGCCGGCGCTCTTCAACTCACCGCGCAGCGACTCGCTGAAGGTGTTGACGAACGCCTTCGTCGCCGCGTAGGTGGCGTTATTGGGAATCGGGGAGTTGCCTGCGGCTGACCCCGAGATCAGAATGCCCCCCGCCCTGCGAGCCACCATCCCGGGGAGCGCCGCCAGCACGAGGTCGTGGACTCCGAGCACGTTCAGTTGCACCTGCGCCTGCTCCGCTGCCGGATCGAGGTTGGCCACCGCGCCGAAGGTGGCCGTACCCGCATTGGCGCACAGGATCGAGATGTCGCGACGGGCCAGTTCATCGGCCAACTCCGCGCGCTGCGCCGGATCGGCCAGGTCGACCGCCCGCACCTCCACGGTCACCCCGAATCGCCGCTGTAGCCGCTCGGCGAGGGCGTCGAGCACCTCGGCGCGCCGGGCGGTGACGATCAGGTTGTGTCCTCGTGCAGCGAGTTCGGTGGCCAACGCCTCGCCGATGCCCTGGGAGGCACCGGTGACGACGGCCCGGGCATCCGGGGACGGAGAGGGAACTGGCATGCGGTCATCGTAGGGGGCTGGATAAGGTTGCCGGCATGAGAAGGCCGCGGGCCGCATGGGCTCCGCGGTCGAAGATCGCCGCATGGGCTCCGCGGTCGAAGATCGCCGCATGGGCGATGTGGGACTGCGGTTCCACCGGCATGAACGCCATCGTGGCGACCTTCGTCTTCTCGGTCTACCTCACCGGGACCGTAGGTGCCGACCTACCCGGCGACACCTCACCGGCCAGTTGGCTCGGCCGCGCGTTGACCATCTCGGGGCTGGCCGTCGCTCTGCTGGCCCCGCTGACCGGCGTTCTGGTCCAGGTCCCGCATCGCAGGCGGGTCGCCCTGACGGTGTTGACGGCACTGGCCGTGTGCTTCACCGCCTCGATGTCGCTGATCCGGGCCGACCCGCGCTATCTGGCGGCGGGTCTGGCCCTGCTGGCCCTGACCGCGGCCTGCGGCGACCTTGCCAGCGTCCCGTACAACGCAATGCTGCGCCAGTTGTCCACGCCCCGCACGGCCGGTCGGATATCCGGTCTCGGCTGGGCGGCCGGCTATGCGGGCAGCGTCCTGCTCCTGATGATCATCTACACCGGCTTCATCATGGGCGATGGCCCAACCCGCGGACTGCTGCATCTTCCGGTGGCGGACGGCTGGAACGTCCGGATGGCAATGCTCCTGGCCGCCGGCTGGTTCGCGGTCCTCGCGCTTCCGTTGCTGTGGACGGCCCACAGACTGGGTGACACCAGGGGCCCGGCCGCCGTTCCCGGCGCCGGAGGGGCCTATCGGCGGCTTTTTTCCGACCTGCGCACCGAATGGCGACGGGATCGCAACTTCGTTTACTACCTGGTGGTCAGCGCGGTGTTCCGGGACGGACTGGCCGGGATCTTCGCCTTTGGGGCGGTGCTCGGCGTCAGCGTCTTCGGACTTTCTGCGGCAGATGTTCTGGTGTTCGGGGTCCTCGCTTCTACCGCGGCTGCGTTCGGTGCGGTCGTCGGTGGGCGCCTGGATGACCGGTTGGGTGCGAAACCGGTGATCGTGGCGTCGTTGAGTTTCTTGATCGTGGTCGGGCTGATCCTGCTGACACTGTCCGGGCCCCTGGCGTTCTGGGTCTGCGGCCTGGGTCTGGCTTTCTTCGTGGGGCCCACCCAATCGGCGGCGCGCACCCTCCTACTGCGAATGACCGGTGACGGCAAAGAGGCTGTCGCCTTCGGGCTGTATACGATGACGGGCCGCGCGGTCGCGCCCCTGGCGCCGTGGCTGTTCTTCATATTCGTCGACCATTTCGGGTCCGACCGCGCCGGGCTTGGCGGCATCCTGCTGGTCTTGGTTATCGGACTCGCGGGGATGTTGGCAGTCCGGGTCCCAGAACATCCGCGCTAAGCACCGCCGGTGCAGATCGTCAGCCCCCGGCCGGTGCGCTGGCGGACCTGCGCCCCGTTGACCGCCACACTGCATGTGACATCGCGTCCGACGTTGACGATGGCGACGCTGGCGGAGTTCTTGGCCGGGGCCGCCAGCGTGACCTCTTTGTTCCACGGCAAAGCCACGTTGAACTCGGTCTGCATGATGCCCCCGGTATCCACGTAGGTGATGTTGATCGCCCTGCCCTCACCGGTCACGCTGTAGACGACAGTCTCCGTGCCGGTGGGGCCGGGTGCCGTCTCGGGAGCCAGCCCGGGTGTCTGCCGCGGTGTCGGGGTCGGGAGGGGCAGCGGGATAGGTGCCCGGGTGGCGGTGGGAGTTCGTGTCGCCGTGGTTGGCTGAGGCGAGGTCGGGGTCGACTGCGGAAGTGGCGCCACTGTCGTCGATTCCCGCGATGACGAACTCACGATCACCAGCGCGAGCACCAGGCCGGCGACGATGAGAACAGCCGCGGCCGCGGCTACCCACAGCCAGCGCGGTGACTTGGGTGGCTGCGGCGCCGGGGGCGGTTGCGGAGGATAACCCGGAGCGTAACCGGCGCCCGGTAGCCCGTAGGCGGGCAGCTGTTCGGTCGGCTGCGTCATCGGCGCGGCGTACCCGGAACCGTACTGAGCGGTTCCGGCGGGTCCCCAGTACTGGCCCGGATACTGGCCGGAGTAGGCGGGGTCGGTATTGGGCGGGTACTCGTTGTCCGCCTGGGTTCCGTCGGACCATTCGTCTCGACGTGGATCGTTCATGACCGCCTCACTCCCAGGAGATTACCGGCTGCCCACCGACCGTTGGTGCCTCGGATGCTGTGCATGCGAGGTTTTCTGCCCGACGCCGAGTGCGGCCGCCGTCATAGCCCGCAGTACCGCCCGAGACTGGGCCGGTGATGCGGCCCGGATCCGGCCCACGCTGTGCGGTGTTGAATTGATCAAGCCGAAGGCGGCATGAGCCATCACCCGGGCGCGTTCCTCGTCCAGATCCGGGTTCACCTCGCGCAGCACCGCGACCCACAGTTCTACATAGCTGCGTTGAGCCCGACGCACCTGACGCTGTGCCGCCGTCGGGAGGTTCGCCAGATCGCGGTCCTGGATTCGGATCAGGTCGGGTTCGGTGAGTGCGAAGTCCAGTTGGAACTCGATGAGCCCGGCCAGCGCTGCGGAGGCATCGGCTGCGCGGGCGACAACATCGTGCCCTCCCTCGAGCAGTCGTGCGCTGACCCCGGCGAGCAACTCGACCAGCAGCGCCTCCTTACCGGCAAAGTGCCGGTAAATCGCCGGGCCGCTGACGCCGGCCGCCGCGCCGATATCCTCCAATCGCACCGCCAGGAATCCTCGGTCGGCGAATAGCTGTTCGGCTGCGGCGAGCAGCTGCGACCGTCGGTCGGACTTCTGCCGGACGCGCTGGTTGAGCGGTGTCATGCCGGCCCTCCCGCACGCCTGTCAAACATCATGGGTTAATCTTCGTTAACCTAACACCGGTTAGTCGCCATTAACCAAAGGTGAGTCCATGGCATCATCCGCCGCCAACCGCGAGGCGCATCTGGAACTGGTCGCCGAACTGCGGGAGAAACTGGCCGCCGCGGCGCTCGGTGGGCCCGAACGATCCAGGGACCGGCATGTGGAGCGTGGCAAGCTACTGCCCCGCGATCGGGTAAACGGATTACTCGACCCGGGCAGCCCGTTCCTGGAGATCGCCCCCCTTGCGGCCGACGGCATGTACGGCGACGACTGCCCGGCGGCGGGGATCATCGCCGGGATCGGGCGAGTGTCCGGCCGGGAATGCATGATCGTCGCCAACGATGCCACCGTCAAAGGCGGCACTTACTATCCACTTTCGGTGAAAAAGCATCTGCGTGCCCAGGAGATCGCCGCGCAGAACCGGCTGCCCTGTATTTATCTGGTGGACTCCGGCGGGGCGTTCCTGCCCCGCCAGGACGAGGTGTTTCCCGACCGGGACCACTTCGGCAGAATCTTCTACAACCAGGCCACCATGAGCGCGGCCGGTATCGCCCAGATCGCGGCTGTGCTGGGCTCGTGTACCGCCGGCGGAGCCTACGTTCCGGCGATGAGTGATGAGGCCGTCATCGTGCGCAACCAGGGCACGATCTTCCTGGGCGGCCCGCCGTTGGTGAAAGCCGCCACCGGTGAGGTGGTGACCGCTGAGGAACTCGGTGGCGGCGATCTGCATTCCCGGACCTCCGGTGTCACCGACCATCTGGCCCGCGATGACCGCGACGCGTTGCGTATCGTGCGCCGTATCGTCGGCACCCTGGGACCGGGTAGTTCGCCGCCGTGGAAACTCCGGCCCACCGTCGAACCGATCGCCGATGGCCATGAGCTCTACGATGTCGTTCCGGTCGACGCCAAGGTGCCCTATGACGTCCACGAGGTCATCACTCGAATTGTCGACGGCGGCGAATTCGACGAGTTCAAAGCCGACTACGGCACCACATTGGTCACCGGCTTCGCCCGCATTCACGGTCACCCCGTCGGAATCGTCGCGAATAACGGCGTGCTGTTCGGGGAGTCCGCGGTCAAGGGGGCGCACTTCATCCAGCTGTGCGACAAACGCGTAGTGCCCCTGTTGTTCCTGCAGAACATCACCGGTTTCATGGTCGGACGGGATTATGAGGCCGACGGAATCGCCAAGCACGGCGCCAAGATGGTGACGGCGGTCGCGTGTGCGCGGGTTCCCAAACTCACGGTCGTCATCGGCGGTTCTCACGGCGCAGGCAACTACTCGATGTGTGGGCGAGCCTATTCTCCGCGGTTCCTCTGGATGTGGCCCAACGCCCGAATCTCGGTGATGGGCGGTGATCAGGCCGCCTCGGTCTTGGCGACGGTTCGGGGGGAGATGACGCCCGCAGAGGAGGATGAGTTCAAAGCCCCGATCCGCGCGCAGTACGAGGAGCAGGGTAACCCCTATTATTCGACCGCACGGTTATGGGACGACGGCGTCATCGATCCCGCCGACACCAGAACGGTTCTGGGGCTGGCGCTTTCGGTGTGCGCCGGTGCCCCCATAAAGCCGGTCTCCTATGGCGTCTTCCGGATGTAGATAGTGATGAGCACAGGTTTGTTCGACACCGTACTGGTGGCCAATCGCGGCGAGATCGCGGTCAGGGTGATCCGCACTCTCAGAGCAATGGGTATTCGCACCGTGGCCGTCTACAGCGACGCCGACGTCGACTCCCGGCATGTGGCCGAGGCCGACGCAGCGGTTCGCCTCGGTCCGCCGCCGGCCCGGCAGAGCTACCTGGACATCGATGCGGTTGTCGGTGCGGCCGTCCGCACCGGCGCTCAGGCGGTGCACCCGGGCTACGGATTCCTCTCCGAGAACGCCGCTTTCGCGGCCGCACTGCGGGATGCCGGGGTGGTGTTCATCGGTCCGCCCGCCCCGGCGATCGCTACGATGGGAGACAAGATCGCAGCCAAGGCGGCAGTGTCCGCCTACGGTGTCCCGGTTGTCCCCGGTATCGCCGAGCCGGGACTCTCCGATACAGAACTGATCGCCGCCGCGCCGGGTATCGGTTTTCCGATCCTGGTCAAGCCGTCCGCCGGCGGCGGGGGGAAGGGGATGCGCCGCGTCGACGAACCGGCCCAGCTTGGCGCCGCATTGGCCGCATCGCGCCGTGAGGCCGGGGCCGCTTTCGGCGATGACACCCTGTTTCTGGAGCGCTTCGTGCTGCGCCCCAGGCATATCGAGGTGCAGGTACTCGCCGACACCCACGGTGTGGTGCTCCATCTGGGCGAGCGCGAGTGCAGTCTGCAGCGCCGGCATCAGAAGGTGATCGAGGAGGCGCCGTCACCGTTGCTGGATGCCGCCACCCGGGCGAGCATCGGCGCGGCGGCCTGCGACACCGCCCGCAGTGTCGACTATGTCGGCGCCGGAACGGTGGAGTTCATCGTTTCCGCCGACCGTCCGGATGAGTTCTTCTTCATGGAGATGAACACCCGTCTGCAGGTGGAGCACCCGGTCACCGAGATGGTCACCGGATGGGATCTCGTCGAGTGGCAGGTCCGCATCGCGGCGGGGGAGCGCCTGACGGCCCGTCAGGACGATATCGAGATGAGCGGCCATGCGATCGAAGCTCGGGTCTACGCCGAGGATCCGGCGGCCGGATTCCTTCCGACCGGTGGGCCGGTGCTGGGTGTGTCCGAACCCCGCGGTCCCGGTGTCCGGGTTGACTCCGGGCTGGCTGTCGGTATGACCGTCGGCAGCGATTATGACCCGATGCTGTCGAAGGTCATCGCCCACGGACCCGACCGTGTCTCTTCACTGCACCGGTTGAGCCGCGCCCTGGGCGACACCGCCGTGCTCGGGGTGCGCACTAACGTCGATTTCCTGCGGTTCGTGCTGTCGGACAACGATGTTGCCGCCGGTAGGCTCGACACCGGACTTCTCGAGCGGCTGGATTACCAGCCGGCCGATACAACCGACGAAACGATGATCGCTGCAGCGGCCTACCGCTGGCTGCAGCGGTGGCCGGCGGCCCCGGCGGATCTCTGGCAGGTGCCGTCGGGGTGGCGGATCGGCCGGGCGGTGCCGATCACTATCCGATTGCGCTGCGGTGTGCGGTCCGAGTATGTCGCCATAGCCGGTTATCCGGATGATGCCCGGGTTCGGGTCTCGGACGGACCGGATCGTGAAATGGTCGCGCAGATACGGACTTCGGTTTCCGGGCAGGTTCTTTGCGTCACCCTCGACGGAGTCCGGCACGAGTACGTCGTGGCCTCGGCCGGTCGTGAGATCTGGCTGGCCGGGGCGGACGGGACCGCTGTGGCCGAGGAATTGCAGGAGGACCCGGTACGGCCCGAGAGCGAGCACAGCGGCGACGCCGAACTCTGCAGCCCGATGCCGGGATCTGTGGTCGCCGTCAGCGTGACCGACGGTGAATCGGTGGAAGCCGGCACCATCGTGGTGGCGGTCGAGGCCATGAAGATGGAGCACTCGCTGCGAGCCCCGGTCGCCGGGGTGGTCGAACTGCTTGTCGCAGTAGGTGATCAGGTGAAGGTAAACCAGCCGTTGGCGCGGATAAGCGCAACTGGAGAGGGAGCACAACGATGAGTGAGTTTTTGTCCACATCAACTCTGCCCGACGAGTATCAGCAGCTCGCCAAAACCGTCCGGGACTTCGCCCGCGAAGTGGTCGCGCCGGTGGCCGCCAAACACGATGCGGCGCATACCTTCCCCTACGAGGTGGTCGCCGGGATGGCCGAGATGGGCTTGTTCGGCCTGCCGTTTCCGGAGGAGTACGGCGGGATGGGCGGCGACTACTTCGCCCTGTGCCTGGCATTGGAGGAACTCGGCAAAGTCGATCAGAGCGTGGCCATCACACTCGAGGCCGGGGTGTCCCTGGGTGCCATGCCGGTGTACCGATTCGGTACGGAGGCGCAGAAACGGCAGTGGCTGCCGTCGCTGACCAGCGGCTCGGCGCTCGGTGCCTTCGGTCTGACCGAGGCCGGCGGCGGCACCGATGCGGGTGCCACCAAGACCACTGCACGTCTCGATGACGGTCACTGGGTGATCAACGGCTCAAAGCAATTCATCACCAACTCCGGAACGGATATCACCAGTTTGGTGACGGTCACCGCGGTTACCGGAACATCCGCGGGGCGCCGGGAGATCTCGGCGATCATGGTGCCTGTTCCCGCCGCCGGTTTCACGGTCGAACCCGGTTACGACAAGGTCGGCTGGAATGCGTCCGACACCCACCCTCTGTCCTTCGCCGACGTCCGTGTTCCCGAGGAGAATCTGCTCGGCGAGCGTGGACGCGGCTACGCGAACTTCCTGCAAATCCTCGACGAGGGCAGGATCGCGATCGCGGCCCTGGCCGCGGGGGTGGCGCAAGGCTGTGTGGACGAATGCGTCAAGTACGCCGCGGAGCGGACCGCCTTCGGGCAGGCCATCGGCCGCTATCAGGCCATCGAGTTCAAGATTGCCCGGATGGAGGCTCGCGCGCACACCGCCCGCACCGCCTACTACGATGCGGCCGCCCTGATGTTGGCCGGCAAGCCGTTCAAGAAACAGGCGGCGATCGCGAAACTCGTCGCCAGCGAGGCCGCAATGGACAACGCCCGCGACGCAACCCAGGTTCACGGTGGCTACGGATTCATCAACGAGTTCCCGGTGGCCCGGCATTATCGGGACAGTAAAATCCTCGAAATCGGGGAGGGCACATCCGAAGTGCAGCTGATGCTCATCGCCCGTGAGATCGGGCTCGGCTGATTCATCCAGCCTGTGGATACGGGGCCCAGCGCCGGTTGTAACCCAGTTGGCGCGCGGCGATTTGAGCTCGGCGTTCGGCGGTGGTGACATACACCGTCGTAGGCGGCAGGACGGTGCCGAGGTCGTCGATCGGGACCACCTGGGAGCTGACCTTGGGGGTGTCCTGCGAGCTCTGATCCAAGTCCTGGAACCGGATCGACACGGTGCCCTGGTTCAGCCCTCCGGTGGAAACCCAGTTGGACACACCGGGATCGGTGGGTGAGAGGACGAAGGTATAGGTGCCGTCCGGGTTGGCGATCGACTGGCCGTTGTTCAGGCTGGTCTGCTCATCCCAGTAGTTGCCGGTAATGGTCCACACGTCGGTGATCGGCACCGTGAAGTACCCCGCGTTGCCCGGATCGATCGTGACGACCAGTGCCTCAGAGTCTTCTAACTGGAAATAGCCCGCGCTTTGCAACTGGGTGGCCAGGAATTCGGCGTTGCGGTCGGGATCAGTCAGGACGTTGGGGTCCCGGAGTGTGCCGGTCTTCGGGTCGGTGGTGGCGACTCCCATGTATCTGTTTTCGCCACTGATCCCGAGCAGCAGCATGATCACTGCTGTTTCGAGTTCTTTCACGAGTCGGCCCGAGGGCAGCGGTGGGATCAGCGATACCAGCGAGGTCAGCAGGGGGTTGCCGGCCACGAACTCGCCGAGACCGGGGATGGCGAACCCGCCGATCTGGCTGAACAGACTCGGTGGGGGACCGCTGACTCGAAGCACCGACAGGCTCATCGGCTCCTCGGAGTTCCAGTCCGCCAGCGTATTGCGGGTGGTGATCAGGGTGGTTCCCGGAGCCAGTTGCAAATGGTTGGTCTGCCCCGGCGCCGCCGGGGCCGAACTGGCGGTGATCGTGAACGAGCCGTCCGGGTTGAGCTCAAGGTCGCGGCCGCTGAGGCTGGACGCGGTGATTCCGCTCAGACCGGTCAGCACGGAGAAATCGGTGTCAGCCGGAAGCGGGCCGTCGAAGCGGCCGGAGATCACATACGACGAGGCACTGTTGGCCCCGATGAAACGGTAGACGGTGTCGGGGTTGTCGTACCAGATCCGCGAGCCGGGGAAGTCCTGGAGATACCAGTCGTGTGGCGGGGCGACCTGTTGGATCACCTTGGGGTTGGCCGAGTCCAGCAGCTGCACCTCCAGCGCCGCCTGGATCGCGTATTCGTTGATCGCCTTGTCCAGGCGGGCCATATTGGTGGCGTCCGGTCCGCCAACCTTCGCGAAGTTGGTGTGCGCGGCGAAGATCCAGCCCGCTTTGAGCACCAGTTTGGCCAGCTGTGCCATCGGCGAATTCGCCAGTTCGACGGCCAGCTTCTCGGCATTGAGCTGGTCGGTGGTGGCCAGGACGCTCGGCGGGAACGGAGCACCCGGGTTCTCCAGGACGGTCACACTCTCGGTGGCGGTGTGGCCCCCGTCAGGTGCGAACACCGTCGCCAGACCGTGCCAGTGCCGTGGGTTGCCAGGCCGGTCGTCGGCGCTGACGGTGAACGTGTCGGTGCCGCCCAGAGCGGCGAAATCGGGTGTCGGGGTGTAGGTGAAGCCGCCGGCCGGGTCGACCGACACCGAACCGAAGGCCGGCGCGCCGGTCACCGTGTAGTCCAGGACATAGCCGTCGGCCTGGGATCCGTTCAGGGTGCCGGTGATGACGCCGTCCGGCAGCTGCACGTTCTGGGCCGCGTTGTAGGCCAGTGCGGGTTTGCGGGCGAAAAAGGTCGACCCGACGGACGTGGTGGCGGCGCGGGCTTGGCGAGCCTGCTCGATCTCCCGTTGGGCCTTGCCGAGCAGCTCCGGTACCGCGGCCGGTGCGGGTAGTGGCACGGTGGGCAGCGAGGCACGCGCTGCGGCGGAGACACCCGAGGCGGCCGACGCGGATGACCGTGAGGCAGCGGCGCGGCGGGGAGGTGCGGCCGGGCGTTCGGAGGAACCCCGGTCGGCCGACGTACTGGTCCCCGATCCGCGGTCGGCGGCCGCGGCCGGACTGGTGGCAATGGCCAACCCCACGCCGAGGGCGAAAGCCAGCGCGCCGACCCGGCCGATGTGCCGAGCCGGATGGGAGTGTGTGGTGCGGGTCACATATCGACTGTAAGCGAGGAGGTGCGGCAACCTCCGCATTTTGTCGGGGTGCTCCTTTATTATCGAAAGTATGTTCGACAAAGTATTCGAGTTGGTGTTGTACTCGGCCGTCGGCGAGTCCGATGACGAGTCCGCACTGATCGAGGGTATCGCCGCGCTGGAGCGGCTCAAGGCGGTTGCTGCGGCGCGTCAGGCCAGGCTGACGGCGGATCTCGACCGCGTGCGACGCTCCGCTGAAGCCGCGGCCGGTATCCCGGCGGCCCGGCGCGGCCGCGGTGTGGCCGCCGAGGTGGCCCTGGCACGCCGGGATTCGCCGGTCCGCGGCGGTCGGCACCTCGGATTCGCCAAAGCCCTCGTCCGCGAGATGCCCCGTACGCTGGCCGCGCTGGAGGCCGGCGCTCTCTCAGAGTGGCGGGCCACCATTGTGGTACGCGAATCCGCGTGCCTCGATATCGAGGATCGCCGTCGGCTCGACGCCGAACTGTGCTCGGACAGCGCGGATTTCGACGGTATGGGCGATGCCGCCTTGGCTGCGGCGGCCAAGGCCATCGCCTACCGGCTGGATCCCCACGCGGTGGTGGACCGGGCGGCCCGGGCAAGTGACGACCGGACGGTCACCATCCGGCCGGCTCCGGACACCATGACCTATGTGACGGCTCTGCTGCCGGTCGCCCAGGGCGTCTCGGTGTACGCCGCGCTCAAACGCGAGGCCGACACGTGCTGCGACGGACGCTCCCGGGGGCAGGTGATGGCTGACACGCTCGTCGGCCGCATCACCGGCCGGCCCGCGGATCAGGCGGTGCCGGTAGCGCTCAACCTCGTGATCTCAGACCAGGCCCTGCTGGGAGTGGAGCCTGCCGCCGCCGTGATCGCCGGTTACGGGTCAGTTCCATCGGCGGTCGCGCAGCGTCTTGTCGCCGACGCGGTCGGTGACCCCGCATCGCTGGCAACTCTGCGCCGTCTTTACGCGAGTCCGGCCACCGGCGCGCTGGTGGCGATGGACTCCAGGGCCCGATTGTTTCCCAAAGGCCTGGCCGAGTTCATCGGCCTGCGGGATCGGCGGTGCCGCACGCCTTACTGCGACGCCCCGGTCCGGCATCGCGACCACGCCAGGCCGTACCGCCGCGGCGGGCGTACTACCGCCGAGAATGGGCTGGGGCTGTGCGCGGGTTGTAACTACACCAAGGAAGCGCCGGGCTGGAGAGTTCACGCCGGTTCCGGCGAAAGTCGGCGGCATGCAGCGCAATTCAGCACGCCGACCGGTTCGCATCACCATTCCCTCGCCCCGCCTGCCCCCGGTACTCCGCGAACGCCGATGACCGAAGTCGAGGTCTGGCTCAATAACCGGCTGCTGCCGGAAATCGGCCTCGCCGGTTGATCAGCGCCGTCTGGCTGCGGCGAGACGCGCCTTGAACTCCGGAGAGTCGATTGTGGCGGCCTGCGGTCCTAACTCGATGTTCTTGGCGTCCTCGTGATGGTCGGCATCATTGCAACCCGGGATCGCGGTGGCGCGCATCGAGGCCTTGGTGGCCAGCACTACATCCCGGGGAGCCGAGGCGGGCCCGGCCGCGAGTTCCAAGGCGGCGGCAACCGGGTCGTCGGCGATCTGGAGCGCCAAACCGTGGCGTACGGCGGTCTCGGCATCGAAACGCATACCGAACAGCAGTGCCGCGCGGGCTACCTGCGGTCCGACCGCGCGGTTCAGCATCCAGGTGGCGCCGCCGCCGGGATGGATGCCGAGTTTCTGGAAGCGGGGGTCGAATTTGGCATGCGGTCCGGCGATTCGTACATCCGCGGCTAGGGCAAGGTTCATCCCGGCTCCGACGGCGGGTCCATTGACCGCGGCAATGGTCGGAAGTGCGCAGGCCCCGAGCGCCATGAAGCCCGCATAGAGGCGCTCCAGGCCTTCGGTGGCCGCCTCGCCGAGTGCGGAAAGATCCGCGCCCGCGCAGAAGGCCGTTCCGGCGCCGGTGACCACGATGGCGTGAACTCCCGGGTCGGTATCGGCGCGCTGAATCGCATCGCGCAGCAGCCCGGAGGTGACCTCTGTCACCGCGTTGCGCCGTTCCGGGTCGTCGACGGTGATCACCGCCACGCGGTCGATTACCTGAAACATGATTTGCTCTGCCACGATCGCCGAGGCTAACAGCGGTTTCAGCTGCGCGGAGCGATCGCCTGCTCGGCGATCATCCCCAGTACCGGCGACAGGGTCCGGGCGAAGGAGACCGTCACATGGTTGTCATCCCGGAACAGCAGATCTCTTCCGACCACCACCGGACAGATCTGGCTGTCGCAGAACAGCTGCGAAAGGTCGGCGTACTGGCCACCGCCCGCACCGGTGGCCCGTGATTCGGCGGCGATTCCGGCGGCGTTCAAACCCACTGCCCGGTCCGGTGCGCACGCCCGGGCGTCGTCGAGATGCGCCGACAGGCACACCGGAACGTTCGCGTGCGGATCGGGGACCGGCCCCAGCACCAGCACGCGTGCGCCGGTGGCCGCACGCAGATCGCCGACCAGGTTGGTGAGGCTCTCGATCCACGCCGGGTCGTAGCTGGTGAAGCCGAAATCGGCGCCGTATCGTCGCGACATACTGAGAATCACCAACCGCGGGCGCTCGTCCGACAGCCGGTTCAGCACTTCCGCGCGCCATTGTTCACACTCGGAGTAGACCCGTCCCAAATACGGGCTGGTGATGGGCAGGTCCTGCAGCGGGCAGGTGACTTTGGCCATTGTCACCAGCCGCCAGTCATTCCGTTGGGCTACAGGTTCCAATGCGGGATGCCACATCGCGGCATGGGAATCTCCGACGAGTGCCACCGTGCTCGGCCCGTCCGGATCGCCGGAAACACAATCCGGTACGCCGATATCGAGCCATGTGCGGACGCACCCGTTGAGGAAGATCTCCGGCTTATCCGCCGCGGCAGCGGTCAGCGGGGGGGACAGGCCGGCCGGAACGGGACCCGGTTGGGCTGAGGCTGCGACGGCTGTCCGGGCGGTGGCCACCGCGCCGACGAGTGGATCGGCGGGCCGGGCGGCTGCGTGCACCATCGCGGCGGTTGTCGGTTCGCCGTGGCCGACCGGAACGGACACCACCATGGGCAGAACCAGTGCGGCGCTGACCGCAGCCGCAGTGACGACACTGCCCAGTGCCAGGCTCCGGCCCGCTGAGCGACGCAGCGGTCGCGAGTAGCGGATCGGGCGCTCCACATACCGCAGGGTCAGGGCTGCGAGCAGCAGTGATGCGGCCACGGTGGCCAGGCGGCCGGGCCAGTTCAGGGGATGTCCAACAACCAGCGGTGCGAACAACAGCAGCGGCCAGTGCCATAGATACCAGGAGTAGGACAGCCGGCCAATCGCCCGCATCGCCGGTATCGACAGCCAACGGCCCGCACCCCTGGTCGGGGTGGCGCAGCCGGCGACGATCACCAGCAAGGTGCCGATCACGGGAAGCAGTGCCGCGGTGCCTGGGTACGGTGTCCGGTCGTCGATCTGGGTTGCCGCCCACCCGATCACTCCGAGTCCGCTCACGCCGGCCAGGGCCGCGAACCCGGCGGACAGGCGGCGCCACAGTGGGGCCGTCAGCGCGATCAGTCCCCCGGCGGCCAGTTCCCACGCCCGGGTCGGCAGCGAGAAGAACGCCCACGGCGGCGCGGAATGGGTCCATGACACAGACAGTGCGAGCGAGACGGCGCCGATGAACGCGAGTGCGGCGAGGTACGGTGCCGGCGACGGCCGGCGTGCCACCCGGCGTCGGTGCCATAACCATCCGGTCGCCAGCAGCAATGCCGGCCAGATCAGGTAGAACTGCTCTTCGACCCCCAGTGACCAGTACTGCTGGAACGGCGACGGAGCACTGTGGGCCAGGTAGTCCGTGCCTGTCATGGCGAACCGGTAGTTGCCGACGTAGAGAGCGCTGGCCAGGCCGTCGTCGAGAGCCGATCGTGCCTGCAGGGGAGGAAGCAGTGCGACGGTGGCCACCGCCGTTGCCACCAGCACGACGGCGGCCGCGGGAAGCAGGCGACGGGCCCTGGCGGCATAGAACCGGGTCAGGCTGATCCGGCCGGTGCCGGCGAGTTCTGTCCACAGCATGCGGGTGATGAGGAATCCGGAGATCACAAAGAAGACGTCGACGCCGATGAATCCGCCGCCGACGGCCCCGATATGGAAGGCCACGACGACGATCACCGCCACCGCGCGCAGCCCCTCGATATCCGGGCGGAACTCCGGGCGTTCGGGCCGGCGCCGGGATCGTCGGGCGGGGAGCCGCCCATCGACGTCGACTAATGGCACGCTGTGTGGCTTTCTGAGGGGGAATGCGACCACGTGCCAGTCTGGTCGCAACCGTCAGTCCGATGCGGTTGCCACGCCCGCAGCATCGACTTGTTTCGCCCCCGTGCGGGGTGTCGGCTTCGCCCGTATGCGCTCTAGGCGATGACGAACCGCTGGACGGGCCGCCCCGCTCCTAGGTCGACCCGGCGCATTATGACCCTGGAGTGCGCCGGAATGAGGAGTGTCAACACCACCACTGCCTCGGCCGGCGTCAGGTCCTCCGGCGCGACGCTATCGAGCACCGCGCACAGCCGGAGGGTTTGCGGAATCACTGCGGCGCCGTCGCTGAGCGTCTGTTGGCTCACCCGCTGATACGCCGGACCCAGTGTCTGCACCAAAGCGGCGGACTCCTCGTCGGTGAGGTCGTCTGGCTGGACCTCGTTGAAGATCAGTTGAAGGTAGCGGCATATCGACGGATGCCTGTCCTGGGCATCATTTGTCGCCCGCAGGAATTCCGAGGTGGCTCGTGCTGCCGTCGCTGGATGTGCCTGCATCAACCATCCCCCACTACTAACCGCTACTAACCGCAATCCCCAACCGGGAATCTAGCATTGGTGTTGCGCGGCCGAAGTTTTTTCACACTGCTTCTCCCGGGTGCGGGTGCCGGGCTGTTTGGGGCGCTGCCCGTCGGAGAGCAGAACGCCTTCGACGGCTTCGGCGTCGAGGCGTAAGGCGACTAACTCTTTCGTCGCCCGATCCACCAATGCGTATGGCCCGTACTGCCAGTAGCCCTCGGAGTCCACTCTGAACTTCACCAGCCGCAGGCCCCTCCGGTAGGCGTGGTAGCGCCATTCAACCCATCACCCGAGCGTGGTACACGATCATGCATGGTAAATCACAAATGCATATTCTCATTAGAGGTGCGGTGGCTATAGTTATTTCTCAATGAATGAAAATTGGGCTGACTACATGCGCAGGGTCGCCGGTGGTGAGACTCAGGCGGAGATTGCCGCGCGAACCGGAATCGAGCAGTCCTCCATTTCCCGGTGGCACCAGGGTCGCAACACACCCCGCGCCGAACTCGCAGTGGCATTCGCGCGCGCCTATCAGCGCAGCCCGGTGGAAGCGCTGATAGTCGCCGGTTACCTGAACCGCGACGAAGTCGGCGGCGTGATCGAGTTGGAGACCTCACTGTCGGCGGTGCCGACCAGCCATTTGCTCGACGCCCTGAGTCGGAGGATCAACGACTTGGAGCGCGCCGCGGTCGGTACGGGGGCCGCGCTGCAATGGCCGGCCCACTGGGCCGACGGTGCACTGCAGCGGGGTGATCGACCGGGTCCGAAAGACTCCCGCCGCCAGGGCTCGGCCGAGGCCTAGGCAATCAGATCCGCGGTGCCGTCCGGGTGTGATCGGGTCTCGGCTGCCGCTTGAATGGCGGATTGGTCCCTATTTGTCGCCCTGGCCAGCCTCCGGATGGCAAGGACGGCGGCCTACTGGATCAATCCGACGAGGAGGACCGGCCAGAGAATTCCGGGAACCTCGGGAACGGATATTGCTCTACCTGCGCCCCCGGCACGACTCGAACGTGCGACCTAGGGATTAGAAGGCCCTTGCTCTATCCACCTGAGCTACGGAGGCATGTCTTAAAGTTTATCGGGCCGTGTCGCGCCAACAGCCCTCCGGGCTCATGTTATGCGGAAACACCGGATTGGCCGCATTGGTTACGGCGAAATCACGGTGGGCGCCGCCGTGATTCGCTAGCGTGGCGCGTCGGGCACCTCGGTGCCGCATACGGGGGCCGAACCGGGATGTCTCAAGGGAGCCGACAGGCATGAGCAACGCGATCGACGAGGTCACAGCCCGATGTAGCCGAGCTGTGCGGGCCGGGTCATTGGTCCTGCGCGGTTCCCCGGCCGCTGCCGGCTGGGTCCTGGGCTGGCTGGCTGCCGAATTCGCCCCGCACGTCGTCACCGGTCACGCGCTTTCCGCGCTGCCCGCCCCCCTGGAACGGGTGGCCCACGGTCTGGCCGGTCAGCGCGCCGATGCGGTTCTCGCGGCCGCGTTGGCTGAGACGTTCGGCGACGATTATCTGTCGGCGGTCCACCACCCACTGGAGGCATACAGCACGCGTCAGCCGAACCTCGTCGGCTTGGTCGGGGCGATGCGGCACCGGAAGCGTTACGCGGCGACGACCACCAACATCTCTTACGGTCCGGGTGGTCGGAGCAACCTGCTGGACGTGTGGCGGCGTCCTGACCTCCCGGCCGGCCACCGCGCCCCGGTGCTCATTCAGGTCCCGGGTGGCGGCTGGTCGGTCAACGACAAACGCGGACAGGCATATCCGCTGATGACACGGATGGTCGAACTCGGATGGATTTGCGTTCCGATCAACTACAGCCGCAGCCCCCGAAACGCGTGGCCGGCGCACATCGTCGATGTCAAGAAGGCCATCGCGTGGGTGCGGGCCAATATCGCCGATTTCGGCGGCGACCCGGACTTCATAGCGGTCACCGGCGGTTCCGCCGGCGGGCACCTCAGCTCATTAGCCGCGCTGACCGCTGACGACAGCAGTCTGCAGCCCGGCTTCGAGGACGCCGATACCAGCGTGCAGGCCGCCGCGCCCTACTACGGCGTCTATGACCTCACCGATCACGATCGTATGCACAGGCTCACCATGCCGCTTCTGGAAAATCTGGTGATGCAGCGCCGATTCGCCGAGGACCGGGCTGTGTTCGAGGCAGCCTCGCCGACCCTGCGGGTGCACCGCGACGCCCCGCCGTTCTTCATCCTGCACGGCGAGAACGACGCCATTGTCCCGCGCTCCCAGGCTGACGGTTTCGCCGATGCCCTGCGCGGTGTCGGCGCGGGCACGGTCGCGCACGCTGAGATCCCGAATGCTCACCATGCTTTTGATGCGATCGCAACACTACGTTGCCAGATGACGGCAGAGGCGGTGGCGGCATTTCTGGGCATCATCTACGGGCGGCATGTCGAGGCGCGGGACAACCCCGCCGCGGTCCGTTCGGCCGGTTGAGCGGCGTCGCGAGGGCAATCGTCCCCGCCGCCATGGTGCCGGGACTAGCCTGAATACGAGGTCGGATTTGGTGCGGGGCTGCGCGGTCACGCGATGAGCGCGAGGAGGAGGTAGAGCGATGAGCGGCCCCGTGGATGCCTCCGGGCTGCCATCCGAGCTTGGCGCCTTCGATCTGCTGATGCATCGTGGTGAGGCAAACCCACGGACCCGGTCGGGGATCATGGCCCTGGAGATCCTCGACACCACACCGGACTGGGCCCGGTTCCGCACACTGTTTGAGAACGCCTCCCGTAAGGTGCTGCGGTTGCGGCAGAAGGTGGTCATACCCACCCTGCCCACGGCCCCCGCGAGATGGGTGGTCGATCCGGACTTCAATCTCGACTTCCACGTGCGGCGGGTGCGGGTGCCTGAGCCCGGGACGGTCCGCGATGTTTTGGACCTCGCCGAGGTGATGCTGCAGTCGCCGCTGGATATTTCCCGGCCGCTGTGGACGGCGACCCTGGTCGAGGGCCTGGCGGGTGGGAAGGCCGCAACTCTTTTGCATTTGAGCCACGCCGTCACCGATGGGGTGGGTGCGACGGCGATGTTCGCCGAGATCTATGACCTGCAGCGCGACGCCCGTCCCCGCCCGGCGCCTCCACTTCCGGTACCCGAGGACATCACCGGGACGGACCTGATGCGCGAGGGTTTCAACCACCTGCCGGCAGCCATTCTCAGCGGCGTCGCCGGCGCACTTGCCGACGGTGCGGGGCTGGTGGGTAAAACGGTGAGTAACCCGGCGTCAGCCCTATTCGGGGCCATCGAGTACGCCCGGTCCGGACGCCGGATGGTGCGCCGGGCCGCCGAACCCTCGCCGCTGTTGCGCCGACGCAGTCTGTCCACCCGCACCGAGGCCATTGAGATGAAACTCGGTGATCTGCACCGCGCCGCACATGCTGCCGAGGGCTCGATCAACGACGCCTACCTGGCCGGGCTGTGCGGGGCGCTGCGCACCTATCACGAAACCCTTGGTGTGCCGATCAACACGCTTCCGATGGCGGTGCCGGTCAACTTGCGTGCCGAAGCCGATCCTGCCGGCGGCAACCGGTTCGCCGGGGTGAACCTGGGGGCGCCGGTGGGCGTCGAAGATCCAGTCGTGCGCATCGCGAAGATCCGCAAACAGATGATCTCCCGGCGTGAGGAGGCCGCCATCGACTTGGTCGGGGCGGTGGCGCCGGTACTCACATTGCTGCCTGACGCCGTGCTGCAGGCGATGAGCGGTTCGGTCATCGCCTCCGATGTTCAGGCGAGCAATGTGCCGATCTATCCGGGCGAAACCTTCATCGCCGGTGCGAAAGTGTTGCGGCAGTTCGGACTTGGGCCACTTCCCGGTGTTGCGATGATGGTTGTGCTCATTTCTCGTGGCGGCTACGCGACCGTAACGACCCGATATGACCGGGCCGCGGTCGCGGATCCCGACCTGTGGTCGCGCTGCCTGCGGCAGGGGTTCGACGAGGTGCTCGCACTCGCCGGGGATCCGCGCCCACGGGTCGTTCCCGCGTCGTTTCCCGATCAGCCAGACCAGTCCGTGACGTCACCCGCGACGTCCCCCGCGGCATCCACGAAGGGATCGGTGGCCTACTCATGAGCGATAAGACCGCCAGAGGAACAAAGGAGCTGCGGCTCCCCGGTTCGGTAGCGGAGGTGATGGCCAGCCCGCCGGGTCCCAGAGTCGGTGCGTTCTTCGACGTCGACGGGACTTTGGTCGCCGGATTCACCGGTGTGATCCTGACCCGCGAGCGGTTCCGCAACGGTGACATGGGTGTTGGCGAGCTGATCGGTATGGTCGCCGCGGGCCTGAACCACCAGTTCGGGCGGATGGAGTTCGAGGGGCTGATCAACAAGGCCACCGAGGTGCTGCGCGGCCGACCGCTGTCAGATCTTCAGCAGATCGGTGAGCGACTGTTCGTCGAGAAGATCGAGAAAAGGATCTATCCGGAGATGCGCGACCTGGTGCACGCGCATATGGAACGCGGGCATACGGTTGTGCTGAGCTCGTCAGCACTGACCATCCAGGTGGAACCGGTGGCCCGATACCTCGGTATTCCCAACGTTCTGACCAACCGTTTCGACGTCGACGACGACGGAGTACTCACCGGCGATGTCGTCACGCCGATCCTGTGGGGACCGGGTAAAGCCAACGCGGTACAGCAGTTCGCGGCCGATCACGATATCGATCTCAAGGCCAGTTACTTCTACGCCGACGGTGACGAGGACCTTGCCCTGATGCATCTGGTCGGCAACCCCCGGCCGACCAATCCCGGCGACAAGATGGCCGAGGTGGCCGGTAAGCGCGGCTGGCCGATCCTGCGGTTCAGCAGCCGCGGCCGGGGTGGCCTGTTGGGTCAGGTGCGCACCCTGCTCGGCGTCGGGTCGATCGTTCCGGCCGCCTACGGCGCGGTGGGCTGGGGGCTACTAACCCGGAGTCGTCGTCGTGGCGTGAACTTCTTCACTTCCGCGTTCCCGCAGATGTTGCTGGGCATCAACGGCGTTCGACTGAACATCCTCGGTGAGGACAACCTTACGAAGAAGCGCCCCGCGGTGTTCATCTTCAACCATCGCAATAATTTCGACCCCGTGGTGGTCGGTTCGATGGTCAAGGACAACTGGACCGGCGTCGGGAAAAAGGAACTTCAGAATGATCCGGTTGTGGGCACCATCGGCAAACTGGTCGACACCGTCTTCATCGACCGCGACGATCCCAAGAAGGCCGTCGAGTCCCTGCATCAGGCCGAGGAGCTGACCAGGAAGGGGCTGTCGGTGGTGATTGCTCCCGAGGGCACCCGGATGGATACCCGGTCGGTGGGCCAGTTCAAAAAGGGGCCTTTTCGGCTGGCCATGGCCGCAGGCGTCCCGATCGTGCCCATTGTGATCCGCAACGCGGAGGTACTTTCGGCCCGGGACTCGTCGACCCTGCATCCCGGAACGGTGGATATCGTGGTCTATCCGCCGCTGTCGCTTCGGGACTGGACGCTGGACAATCTGAACGACAAGATCGCCGAAGTCCGGCAGTTGTATGTGGACACCCTGGCTGACTGGCCGGTCGACGAAGTGCCCAAGGCCGGTATTTATGCTCGCCGGGTGAGGGCGCCGAGAAAGCCGGGCACGGCGACCGGGAAGGCCAGATCCGCCAGGCCGGCCGCGAAGGCGGTCAAGGGTGCCGCCCCTGCCAAGAAGGCCGCGTCAAAGAAGGCGGCCGCCAAGACTTCGGCTCCCACGAAGACCGTTGCGAAGAAGACCGCTGCCAAGAAGACCGCTGCGAAGAAGACCGCTGCGAAGAAGACCGCTGCCAAGAAGACCGCTGCCAGGAAGACTGTCGCCAAGAAGACCGCTGCTCGCAAGGCCGTTGCAAAGAAGACCGTCGCCGACTCGACCGCCACCCGGAAAGCCCCGAGGGGACGCCGATGAGCGCCGTCGACTACCTCACCGATTTCAGTACCACCGACGATGCCCTGGTGCTTGCCTCGGTGTCGTCCAAGGCGGAGTTCGACCTGCTCAGCGACTGGTTGCGGGTTCAGCGACGCGCACATCCCGACACCCGGGTCGAGGTGCTGCAACTGCCGCACAGCGACCCGTCGCCGCAGTTGGTCGCCGAACTTGCCGAAAAGCTCGGCGCGACACCGGATCGCACCGTCGTTCCGGTCCGAGTGTTCTGGGTGCCGGGCGGTTTACCCACCCGCGTGAAAGTGGTCGGTCTGCTCTCCGGCCGGGATACCTATCGGCCACCGGAGATGCTGCAGCGCGCGATCCTGCGCAAGAACCCCTCGCGTGCCCGGATCGTCGCCGGCGAACCTGCGAAGGTCTCCGAGCTACGCCAGCAGTGGCAGGAGAACACCGTCGGTGGCACCCCGAGCGACTTCGCCCAGTTCGTCCTGCGGCGGGCGAACCTCGCGGTCGAGCGGATCGAATTGCGTTTGCTCGGCCCGGAATACAAATCGCCGCGATTGATCACCGACGAGTTGATGGCGTCCTCGCGATTTATGGAGGGGATGGCGGGAATACCCGGAGCGAATGCCGAGAAGGCCGAAGTGATGCTCGACGAGCTCGCCACCGGCTGGAGCAGATTCTCGGTCGATCTCATCCCGAACCTGGGCCGGACCATCTTCAGCAGGGGCTTTGACTCCCGGATCGATTACGACTCCGGTCAGATCGAGTCCATGCGGCGCGCGCTCGAGGACCACCCGGCAGTATTCCTGTGGTCGCACCGGTCCTATCTCGACGGCGTGGTCGTTCCGGTGGCGCTGCAGGAGAACAAGTTGCCGCCTGCGTGCACCTTCGCCGGAATCAACCTGTCCTTCGGTTTTATGGGCCCGCTCATGCGTCGGTCGGGTGTCATCTTCCTGCGCCGCAAGCTCGACGACCCGCTCTACAAGTATGTGCTGCGCGAATTCGTCGGCTACATCGTCCAGAAGCGTTTCAACCTCAGCTGGTCCATCGAGGGCACCCGGTCGCGGACCGGAAAGATGTTGCCGCCCAAGCTCGGTCTGCTTTCCTACGTCGCAGACGCCTATCTGGACGGCCGAAGCGAGGATATCCTGCTGCAGCCGACGTCGATCAGTTTCGACCAGCTGCACGAGACCGCCGAGTACGCGGCGTACGCCCGGGGCGGGGAGAAGATTCCCGAGGGGGCCGAGTGGCTGGTCAACTTCATCAAGGCGCAGGGCGAGCGTAACTACGGCAAGATCTATGTGCGCTTCCCCGAGGCGGTCTCGATGCGGCAGTACCTCGGCGAGCCGGGCGGGCCGATCGCCGAGGACGAGTCGGCCAAGCGGCTTGCCCTGCAGCGAATGGCAATCGAGGTGTCCTGGCGGATTCAGCGGGCGACCCCCATCAATGCGACCAGCCTGGTGGCCGCCCTGCTGCTGGCCACGCGGGGCCGCGCGCTCACGCTGAGCCAGCTGCATCACACGCTGCAGGATTCACTGGACTATCTCGAACGCAAGAAGACGCCGATGACCAACAGCGCGCTGCGCCTGCACTCCTCGGACGGGGTACGGGCGGCCGTGGACGCGTTGTCCAACGGCCATCCGGTTACCCGGGTCGACGGTGGCCACGAGCCGGTCTGGCGAATCGCCCCCGAACAGGAACTCGAGGCGGCCTTCTACCGAAACTCCCTGATTCACGCCTTTCTGGAGACGTCCATCGTCGAACTCGCGCTGGTTCACGCTGCCCGCGCCCCGCAGGGGGAGCGATTCGACGCCTTCTGGGCCCAGGCGCTTCGGTTACGTACCCTGCTCAAGTTCGACTTCTACTTCGCGCCCACAGCCATTTTCCGGGAGAACGTCGCCGAGGAACTGGAGTGGAACGTTGACTGGGAGTCGCAACTTGACGCCGGTCCGGAGGCGGTTGAGGCGCTGCTCTCCGCCAAGCGGCCACTGATGTCCAACGCCGTGTTGCGTCCGTTTTTCGAGGCCTATGAGATCGTCGCCGACGTGTTGTGCGATGCACCCGCCGATATCGGTGACAAGGAGCTCAGCAAGCTTGCCCTCGGTGTCGGAAACCAGTACGCGGCTCAGGGTTTGGTCAGCAGCACCGAATCGGTCTCTGCGCTGCTGTTCGCGACTGCCCGCCAAGTGGCCGCTGATCAGAATCTCTTTGAACCCTCGCCGGATCTGCGTGAGCGGCGCCGGGCCTTCCTGCATGAGCTGCGCGGCATCATCGCCGATATGGAACGAATCCATCAGGTGGCCCGAGAACAGTTCTACGCCCGCGAAGCCCGTCTGCATTCACGCATCTGAGACGGGGCCGACACCGCCCGGCGGCTTCGGCGAGACGGCGCCGGATCAGTAGCGCCCGTTATAAGGTCGGGTCGGCCCAATTGCCCTGCCCCTAGCGAAATACGCCTGGCATTAGCGATACATGGAGGAACCATCTGATGAGGATCAATGGCGCGGCCGGTGCCGCCCTGGCGATTGCCGGACTGCTCGGCGCCGGGCTGAGTGGGTGTTCGAGCACCCCATCGCTCAGTGCCGCGGATCTGCAGAAGCGGCTTGCTGATCAGCAGGCTGAGGCCGGTGATCCACCGCAGTCGGTGACCTGCAACGGTGACCTGGTCGGAGAGGTGGGCAAGACCACGATCTGCGATGTCGTCTTCAGCGAGACGAACAGTGTCGAGGCAACGGTCACCGCGACCGGCGTCGACGGTTCCGACGTGTCCTTTGACGTTTCCCCGTCGGTGACGAAAGAGCAACTGGAAAAAGGGGTTTCAGGTAATGACGATGCCCAGGCCGTGACCTGTGACTCGGGTCTGGAAGGCGCGGTGGGTGCCAGTGCGAACTGCGAAGTCACCGTCGACGGTGTCACGGCCAAACAGGTCATTGTGGTCGAGAACGTCAACGGGCTCGAAATGGATGTCGCGACTTTCCCGGTGGTGCCCAGAGAAAAGGTCCAGGAAGTCCTCCTGCAGAAACTGAATGCCGATGGCACCCCCGCCGAGACCGTCGAGTGCGTCGACGACGTGACTGCCAGGGCCGGCACGTTCGGTGAGTGCGTCGCGGTCACCGGAGACCAGAAACAGGGCTACGACGTGACCGTGACGAACATCGACGGCGATAACGTCGAGATCGAGTACCAGAACAGCCCGTAGATGCCGCAGCCCCGGGACCTACGCTGACGGGGTGACGTCGACGGCCGCCCCGGTGGTCAGGAGCAGTGCCGCATGGCCGGTGCTGAGCGCGGTGGCACTGCTTGCGGGAGTGACGGCAGCCTCGATCGGGGCGCTGTCGCTGGCTGCAGCGCTGACCGCAACCGGCCTTCCCGATCCGGGTCCGGTGACCTCCCTCGGTCTGCCCTTCGTCCGGGCGGCCGGTGAGGTGGCCGCCGCCGTAGCCGTGGGCGGCTTCATGTTCGCGGCTTTCCTGGTGCCGCCCCAGGGGAGTGGCGTGCTCGATGCGGACGGCTTCCGCGCGTTGCGTCTGGCGACAGCGGCCTGCGGGGTCTGGTCGGTCTGCGCGGTGCTGCTGGTGCCGTTGACGGTCTCCGACGTGTCCGGCGAGCCGCTTACCGGCCATCTCAGCCCGATTGCCATCTGGCGGGCCGCTGATCTGGTTGACACCGCCTCGGCGTGGCGTTGGACGGCCGCCCTGGCTGTGTTGGTCACGGTCGCCGCGAGGGCGGTGTTGCGCTGGTCCTGGACACCCATGCTGTTCGGCGGTGCGCTGCTCACGCTCATGCCACTGGCCTTGACCGGTCATTCGGCCGCCGGCGGATCCCATGATGTCGCCACCAGCAGCTTGATCCTGCATCTGGTTGCCGGGTCGATGTGGGCCGGGGGCCTGCTGGCGCTTCTCGCGCACGCACTGCGGGGCGGCCGGCATATCGCTCTTGCGGCCGGCCGTTTTTCTGTGGTGGCACTGTGCTGTTTCGCCGTGATGCTGGTGTCGGGGAGTGCCAATGCGGCGGTGCGGATTCGCTTCGCCGAGCTGTTCTCGACGCCCTACGGGGCACTGCTGCTGGCCAAGGTCACCGCGCTCGTCGCGCTGGGGGCGATCGGGTGGGGTCAGCGCCGGATCGCAGTGGCGGCACTGAAATCCGGACCGGGTACGCGGGTTCCGCTGATCCGGCTGTCGATGGCTGAGGCGCTGGTGTTCGGCGCTACCTTCGGCATCGCGGTTGGGCTGGGGCGCACGCCACCACCGCCGCCGGCGGTCCTCAATCCGTCACCGGCGGAGGTGGCGCTCGGATATGACCTGATCGGGCCGCCGAGCATCGGGGGCGTTCTGCTGGACTGGCGCTTCGACCTACTGTTCGGAACTGCGGCAATCGTGTCGGCCGCACTCTACGTCGCCGCTGTGGTCCGCTTGCGTCGTCGGGGCGGCGACTGGCCGCTGAAGCGCACCGCCGCATGGCTACTGGGTTGCGCCCTTCTGCTGTTCACCACATCGTCGGGTCTCGGTCGGTATTCGCCCGCCGTCTTCAGCATCCACATGGCCACACTTGTGTTGCTCTCCATGCTGATTCCGATCCTCGGGGTGCTGGCTGCCCCCGCCGTCCTCGCGTTGCGGGCGCTGTCTCCCGCGGGCCCCGGTGAACCCCCGGGTCCGCGAGAGTGGTTGCTGGCCGGATCGGGCAGCGGCTGGGTGCGCTTCGTCACCCGGCCTGCGGTCGTCACCGTCGTGTTCGCCGCCGGTTTCTACGCGCTTTACCTCGGCGGGATCTTCGACAGTGCGGGTTCGGACCACGGCGCTCGTCTGCTGATGACCGCCTACTTCCTGGTGAGCGGCTTTCTGTTCTTCTCGGTGGTCATCGGTATCGACCCGGTACGCCGCACGGTGGGGCACCTCACCAGGATCGGGATGGTGTGCGCAGCGATCGCACTACAGGCGGTTTTTGGGGCGTTGTTGATGAGTATGCCGACTATCCGCGGGGAGCGGTTCTACCGGTCGCTGCAATTGCCCTGGCGCACAGACCTTTCCGGCGATCAGCAACTCGCTGGCGTATTTGCTGTAACTGTCGGTCTGTTACCGCTGGTGGTGGTGCTGGCAGCGGTCCTGATCCAGTGGCGGCGCACTGAGCGGGCGCCCTCTGCGACGGTACCGGCCGGTCCCGCCGATATCGGCACGTAGTCCACCGGCGGCATTTCATCCACAGACTGCCGGATCCGACCGCCCCGGCGCGGTCGGATTGTCGGTGCCCGGGCGCTCACTGGAGGCGCGAACCCGCACCGAGAGAAAGGGCATGAAATGTTTGAGACATCCATCACCGTCGTCGGCCGCATCATCACCGATTTCCGCCGCCGTGTGGTGGCCGACCAGGAAGTGATCAGCTTCCGGATGGCCAGTAATTCCCGGCGGCGCACGGCTGAGGGCACATGGGAGCCGGGGCAGACGCTTTACATCACCGTTAACTGCTGGGGAAAGCTGGTCACCGGAGTCGGGGCGGGTCTTTACAAGGGGGCGCCAGTTATCGCCGTCGGAACGGTCCACACCAGCGAGTACGAGGACCGAGAGGGGGCCAAGCGCTCCTCGCTGGAGATGCGCGCCACCGCCGTCGGCCCCGACCTGTCCCGGGTGATCGCGCGTATCGAGCAACGGCCCCGGCCCAACGACGGCGAGGGCACGGCCACCGTGGGTGGCGTGGCGGCGGGTACCGACGACGGCGCCGGCCCTGCTGATCCGGAGCCTGGCGCGCAGGAAGCACCCGCCGGGTCAGCTGCTGAGTTGGCCGATCACGTGGTGCTTTCAGCCTGAGCGGATGGGCGGTCGCGCCGGTCTGCCCGGTGTGACCGCCCACCCGAATCGGGTAGCGACCTAGAATGGTTGCCGTGGCGGAATTCATTTACACCATGCGCAAGGTCCGCAAGGCACACGGCGACAAGGTCATCCTCGACGATGTCACGCTGAGTTTCCTGCCCGGGGCCAAGATCGGTGTCGTCGGACCCAACGGCGCCGGCAAGTCGAGCGTCCTGCGGATCATGGCCGGCCTGGACCAGGCCAACAATGGTGACGCGTTCCTGGCCCCCGGGGCCACCGTAGGCATCCTGCAGCAGGAGCCGCCACTGAACGAGGAGAAGACCGTCCGCGGCAACGTCGAGGAGGGCCTGGGTGAGATCAAGGTCAAGCTGGACCGTTTCAACGAGGTCGCCGAGCTCATGGCCACCGATTACACCGATGAGCTGATGGAGGAAATGGGTCGGCTCCAGGAGGAACTGGACCACGCCGACGCCTGGGACCTTGACTCCCAACTGGAGCAGGCGATGGACGCGTTGCGCTGCCCGCCGCCCGATGAGCCGGTCACCCACCTGTCCGGGGGGGAGCGTCGCCGGGTAGCGCTGTGCAAGTTGCTGCTGAGCAAGCCGGACCTGTTACTGCTCGACGAGCCGACCAACCACCTCGATGCCGAGAGTGTCCAGTGGCTCGAGCAGCATCTCGCCGACTACAAGGGTGCGATTCTGGCCGTCACCCACGATCGATACTTCCTTGACAATGTCGCCGAGTGGATTCTGGAACTCGACCGTGGCCGCGCCTACCCCTACGAGGGCAACTACTCGACCTACCTGGAGAAGAAGGCCGAGCGTCTGGAGGTCACCGGTAAGAAGGACCAGAAACTGCAGAAGCGACTCAAAGAGGAACTGGCCTGGGTGCGCTCCGGCGCCAAGGCCCGTCAGGCCAAGAACAAAGCACGGCTGCAGCGCTACGAGGAGATGGCAGCCGAGGCGGAGAAGACTCGCAAACTCGACTTCGAGGAGATTCAGATACCTACCGGCCCCCGACTGGGCAGTGTGGTCGTAGAAGTCGAACACCTCGACAAAGGCTATGACGGGCGGATCCTGATCAAGGATCTGTCCTTCAGCCTGCCCCGTAACGGCATTGTCGGGGTGATCGGGCCCAACGGGGTGGGCAAGAGCACGCTGTTCAAGACCATCGTGGGTCTGGAAAAGCCGGACAGCGGCACGGTACGGGTCGGCGACACCGTCAAACTGAGCTATGTCGACCAGAGCCGCGGCGGTATCGACCCGAAGAAGAATGTCTGGCAGGTGGTCTCCGACGGGCTCGACTACATCGAGGTCGGCCAGAATGAAATCCCATCCCGGGCCTATGTCTCGGCTTTCGGATTCAAGGGTGCCGATCAGCAGAAACCGGCCGGAGTGCTCTCCGGTGGTGAGCGCAACCGGCTCAACCTTGCCCTGACTCTCAAAGAGGGGGGCAACCTTCTGCTGCTCGACGAGCCCACCAACGACCTCGACGTCGAGACTCTCGGCTCGCTGGAGAACGCGCTGGAGAAGTTCCCGGGTTGCGCGGTGGTGATCTCCCATGATCGCTGGTTCCTGGACCGCACCTGCACCCACATTCTGGCGTGGGAGGGTGACGGCGATAACGAGGCCAAGTGGTTCTGGTTCGAGGGCAACTTCGGCGCGTACGAGGAAAACAAGATCGATCGGCTCGGTGCCGATGCGGCGCGTCCGCACAGAGTGACCCATCGCAGGCTCACACGCGACTAGTGTCACGGCTGTGACGGCTGTCCGAAAAACGTCCGACCTCGAACGTGCTTTCTTAGCAACCTACCGCGGTCCGCATAGCGGTCCGGGACCCGGCGGAACCGTGTCCCCGGAAACGGCTGGCTCTGCGCCCCCGGAGCTGATCGCCGCCCAGGAGCGGCTCGCGCACCGCCGGCGGGTCGGCGAGACCCTTGTGGGGGTCATTCCCGCTGACGATCCGGGGGGTTTTGGTCCTGCATTGCAGATCGTCACCGACGAGGCCACCACGCTGATGGACTCGGTGACCGTGCTGCTGCACCGCATCGGTGTCGCGTACACCGCTTTGATGCACCCGTCGATATCGGCACACCGTGACTCCGCGGGCACGCTGATCCACGCCAACCCCGCCGGCGAGGAGGTCTCGGCCGATGCGATCGCCGAGTCCTGGATCCACATTCAGCTTGCCGCGGGAGTCGACCAGCGGGCGGTGGCGGAAGCCGTCCGTCTGCTGCCGCTGGTGATCGCGGATGCCCGGCAGGTTGCGAAGGACTCCGCTGCGCTGACGGCCGACCTGCAGCAGTTGGCCCATGATATCGCCGCCGACGACGGAACCCGGTTCCCGTGGCCTGATCGCATCGACGTTTCCTATCTGCTGCGTTGGCTCGGGGACGGGCACTTCGTGCTGCTCGGCGCCCAGCGATGCACCGTGTCCGATGGACACGCGGATGTGGATGACTCGAGCCGTCTCGGGGTGGCCCGACTGCGCACCCAGATTCTGCCCGAACTCAGCCACCCCGGCGAACCGGTCGCGCTGGCGCTGGCCACCATGCCGAGTTTCCTGCGCTACGGTGCCTTCCCCTATATCGTCGTGGTGCGCGAGGAGCCCGGCGGGCAGGAGCGAAGCGACGCGGGGAAATCTCCCGGCGGGCAGGAGCGAAGCGACGCAATCGAGCACCGCTTCATCGGCTTGTTCACCGTCGCGGCGATGAATGCCAACGTGCTCGACATCCCGCTGATCTCACGACGGGTCCAGGGCGCGCTGGCACTGTCCGAGGACGACCCCGGCCATCCGGGCCAACTTCTGCTGGACATCATCCAGACCATTCCGCGCTCAGAACTGTTCACGCTGAGCGCCGAGCAGTTGTTGGACACAGCGGCTGCGGTGATCGACCTCGGTTTGCGGCGAAGAGCCCTGCTGTTTCTGCGGACCGACCGGCTCGGACATTTCGTGTCCTGCCTGGTCTATCTGCCCCGGGACCGGTACACCACCGCCGTACGGCTGGCTATGCAAGACATTCTCCTTCGCGAGTTCGGCGGCGCCAGTATCGACTATGCCGCCAGGGTCAGCGAATCCCCCTGGGCCATCGTGCATTTCACGGTGCGGCTGCCTGACGACCCGGGGCGAGGGCCGATTGACACTTCTGATGGTAACCGGCTTCGTATCCAGGGACTGCTCACCGGGGCAACCCGGACCTGGGCGGACCGACTGCTCACATCGGTCCAGACCGGGGCCATTGCCGAAAGTGTCGCCGAACATTATGCGGAGGCGCTCTCAGAGGAGTTCAAACAGGCCGTCACCCCGGATGAGGCGATCACCGATATCGCCATAATCGAGTCGCTGCAACCGGATTCGGTCGCCCTGCAGCTCGAACCCGGCGACACCGGCCGCGCGGTCTTTCTCACCTGGTACCTGGGTGGGGTGTCGGCGTCGCTCAGCAAGCTGTTGCCCATGCTGCAGTGTATGGGGGTCGAGGTCCTTGAGGAGCGCCCGTTCACCGTGGCCCGCCCGGATGGGCTGACGGTGCGGATCTACCAGTTCATGATCCGCCCCAATCCCACGGTGCCGGAGTCGGCGATGGGCGGGGACTGGGACGTCACGGCACAGCGATTCACCGATGCGGTTACCGCCATCTGGCAGGGGCGGGTCGAGGTGGATCGTTTCAACGAACTCGTCCTGCGCGCGGGACTGACCTGGCGGCAGGTCATGCTGCTGCGGGCTTACGCGAAGTACCTGCGTCAGGCCGGATTTCCCTACAGCCAATCGCATATCGAGTCGGTGCTCGGTGAGAACACCTCGACGGCACGTTCGCTGGTCGCGTTGTTCGAGGCGATGTTCGATCCGGACTCCGGGGCCAACGGCCGCGATGCCAGGGCCGCCGCGCGGGCCGTAGCCGCCGATATCGACGCACTGGCCAGCCTGGATACCGACCGGGTCCTGCGTGCGTTCGCCTCGATGATCGAGGCGACCCTTCGCACCAACTTCTACGTTACCGACCCGCAGTCTGCACAGAGCCAAGATGTGTTGTCCATCAAGGTAAATCCGGAACTGATCGGTGAACTGCCGCTGCCCCGTCCGCGTTATGAGATCTTCGTCTACTCACCGCGGATCGAGGGCGTTCACTTGCGGTTCGGCCCCGTGGCGCGGGGCGGTCTGCGCTGGTCGGACCGGCGTGAGGACTTTCGCACCGAGATCCTCGGGCTGGTGAAGGCGCAGGCGGTGAAGAACGCGGTCATCGTCCCGGTAGGCGCCAAGGGAGGGTTCGTCCTCAAGAACCCGCCCGCGCCGACCGGCGATACCGCTGCCGACCGGGAGGCGTTGCGGAACGAGGGGGTGGCCTGCTACCGGCTGTTCATCGCGGGGTTGCTCGATATCACCGACAATGTCGAGCGTGCCGGCCCTGCCGGAAACATCGAGCGTCCCGGCCGAGTCGTCACCCCGCCCGGTGTCGTGCGCAGGGACGGCGATGACGCGTATCTTGTGGTCGCCGCCGACAAGGGCACTGCGACGTTCTCCGATATCGCCAATGAGGTGGCCAAATCCTACGGTTTCTGGCTCGGCGACGCCTTCGCCTCCGGCGGGTCGGTCGGGTACGACCACAAGCAGATGGGTATCACCGCCAAGGGCGCCTGGGAATCGGTCAAACGGCATTTCCGGGAGATGGGTGTCGACACCCAGTCCGAGGAATTCACCGTGGTCGGTGTCGGCGATATGAGCGGTGACGTTTTCGGCAACGGTATGTTGCTCTCGCCGTATATCCGGCTGGTCGCCGCCTTCGACCACCGGCATATTTTCGTCGACCCCGATCCAGACGCCGCGCGAACATTTCAGGAGCGCCGGCGGTTGTTCGAACTGCCCCGATCCAGCTGGGAGGACTACTCCGCCGAACTCATCAGCACCGGCGGCGGCGTCTTCAGCAGACAGCAGAAGGCGATACCGATCAGCGAGCAGATGCGCCGGGCACTCGGGATCGGCGAGCAGGTCACCGAGATGACCCCGCCGGACCTCATCCGGGCGATCCTGCGGGCACCGGTGGACCTGTTGTTCAACGGGGGAATCGGCACCTACGTCAAGGCCGAGTCGGAGTCCGATGCCGCGGTGGGCGATCGTGCCAATGATGCCGTGCGGGTCAACGCAAATCAGTTGCGCGTCAAGGTGATCGGTGAGGGTGGCAACTTGGGCGTGACATCGCTGGGACGGGTCGAGTTCGATCTGTGCGGCGGGCGCATCAACACCGACGCGCTGGACAACTCCGCAGGGGTCGACTGCTCAGATCACGAGGTCAACATCAAGATCCTGATCGACTCACTGGTCGGCGCCGGCCGGATCCATCCGTCGGAGCGCGCCGAGTTGCTGGTCGCGATGACCGACGAGGTGTCCCGGTTGGTCCTCACCGACAACAGCGATCAGAACGACCTGATGGGTACCAGCCGGGCCAACGCGCCGGCGGTGCTCAACGTGCACGCCCGGCAGATTCGGGAACTCGAGGATCGTCGCGGGCTGAACCGGGCGCTGGAGGCGCTGCCCTCGGACAAGGAAATCCAGCGTCGCGCGGAGATCGGTATCGGCCTCACCTCGCCGGAGTTGGCCACGCTGATGGCACACGTGAAGCTGGCGCTCAAGGAGGAGGTACTGGCCAGCGACCTGCCCGACCAGGAAGTCTTTGCCTCCCGTTTGCCGCGCTACTTCCCGGCTCAGCTGCGGGACCGCTTCGCCGCCGAGATCTCCAGCCATCAGCTGCGCCGGGAGATCATCACCACCATGCTGGTGAACAACGTCGTCGACACCGGCGGGATCACCTTCGCCTACCGGGTCACCGAGGATGCCGGGGTGGGGTATGTCGACGCGGTCCGCGCCTTCGCCGCAATCGATGCGATATTCGGCATCGAACAGACCTGGCGGTGCATTCAATCGGTCGGCCTCGAGAAGGGAGTGGCGGTCGCGGTGACCGACCGGATGACCCTAGACCTGCGCCGTCGGCTGGACCGGGCGGCTCGGTGGATGCTCAACTACCGGCCGCAGCCGCTGGCCGTCGGCGCGGAGATCAACCGATTCGCCGCGAAGGTCGCGGAACTGACACCGGGAATGCCGGGCTGGCTACGCGGTGACGATCATGTGATCGTGGCCAGGGAGGCCCGGGAATTCGCCGTCCACGGCGTGCCGGAGAACCTGGCCTATGAGGTGGCCTCGGGCCTGTACCAATACAGCCTGCTGGATGTCATCGATATCGCCGATATCGTCGACCGGGATCCCGCCGAGGTCGCCGACGCCTACTTCGCACTGATGAACTTCCTTGGCACCGACGGTCTGCTGACGGCGGTGTCGGGCCTACCGCGTGATGACCGCTGGCACTCGCTGGCCCGGCTGGCCGTCCGCGACGATATCTACGGCTCGCTGCGCGCTCTGTGTTTCGATGTGCTCGCGGTGGGGGAGCCGGGGGAGACCGGCGAGCAGAAGATCGCCGAATGGGAGCAGGTGAACGGCTCGCGGGTGGGGCGGGCCCGCCGAACCCTGGCGGAGATTCGCGATCACGATACGGCCGATCTGGCGACCCTGTCGGTGGCCGCGCGCCAGATTCGCAGCATGACCCGAACCAGTGGTACCGGGACCAGTGGCTGACGTCGAGGCCGGGTTCACCACCGGGGTG
>Ga0180435_10000352_pt1 | contig 47717 bp, 39 predicted proteins | sample SS_ome_3_FD_132467 | JGI IMG/M metagenome (GOLD analysis project Ga0180435, IMG submission 132467) | Hypersaline lake sediment archaeal communities from the Salton Sea, California, USA - SS_3_S_1 metaG | ecosystem: Environmental > Aquatic > Non-marine Saline and Alkaline > Hypersaline >... | reverse complement strand
TGGAGTAGCTGTACCTGCTGCCCGGCTTATAGTTCAGATCCCTGGAAAGGGTAAATTGCAGGATTTGATCAAAGGTGGCAGGAGCCGGCACCTTCAATTTTCGGGCAATGTACAGGGGACTAAACATGGGATCCCCGGAGTACCTTGACCAGCCGGCAGTATGATTCAATAAGTGCCTGATGCTTATATCTTCAATTCTTGCATCATCGAAAGACAGATAGGTGGAATCGTTGAGTATGCCATCAGGTCCGAACACCTGGTCGTCCAGATCAAGTAGTCCCTCCTCGTACAATTTCATAACTGCCACGGCTGTGATCAGTTTTGAAACAGAAGCAATACGGAACAAATGACCAGGTTTAACCTCTTCGCCTGTTTCGCTATTAGCTATACCAAAACCTTTGGCATACACCAGGCGTTCTTCCTTGGTAACTGCCAGGCTTGCTCCCTGGATCTTCCATTTCTTAATAAAGGATTCTACCTTTTTATCTATTACCTGGGCACCGGCAAATTCCGAATTCTGGTTATCCAGCAGAAGGGAAAAAGGAACTTCCTCATCATTTAGTAGAGAAGGATATCCCTTGTCCGAGAATGTCAGAGCTATTTCTCCAAAGAGAAAAAGAAGCACCAGTGTTATAAAAACAACTATTCTTTTCACAGAAGGATTATTGGTAAATAGGAATGTCTTTCCTATATCTAATTTACAGTAAAAACATTTTGGATGGAAAAAGTTCATTGGCCTGAATCAGATCGCGATTCCCTAATCTTTGTATGCATCAGTAATACAATGGCTTACATTCTGTTTTGAGGGATTGCGAATAGTCATATATAACACACACACTACGCCTCTTCGCACAGGAATTACAGCTTTGATCGAGAGATTTCAGACCATTGATAATTCATTAGATGCTATTAGTCAAAAGAAAAAGGGAGTGATCACTTTTCATGAGCTATTGGACGAATCCAAGCCTGATTATGGCTGAATGAGGGGTATAAAACACGAATGGGAGCCAAATCTGCATCTGGTTCCCATTCCACTTGTTAGCTACCGTAGTCGCTAATTCGCGCCAAGCTACGGTTATTATGACTGATTTACAGGGCCGAAGCCTTGTTAACCCCTTCGCTGAACGACGAATCGATCAACTTGCACAGGCCTTATCCGAAGACAGTACCTTTGCTCAACTGCTAGCAACTTTCACCGCGTTTTCAGGTACTCTACGGTTTCCGTTCCGAATCTCTGTTCGTGCCTTTGCAGACATTTCCAGTATTCAAGCTCACAGCCCGGTCCGAAAACCGGGAGAATAGCATCAATACCTGATTAGCTATTCCCGTGACTCATATTCACGCTTCCGGGTTGCCCCGGCTGCTAATGATTAAACATTTAAAGAACTGAGTGGCCTTTTATCGCTCACTTGGTATAACCAAAAGTATATGCTTTATAGCATAGCTGCAAGAAAAATCTCTCGAAGAATTGAACATTGAATGAACATGATTTATTAACAAAGAGTTAATGATCTGTTAAATGAAAGTTGCATAAAATTGCATCTCAGTACAATACAAATTCCAGCGCTCGAAAATAATTGTTGATATCCCAGTCTGAAAATTCTAAACAAGGGCAGATTCTTTTAAAAAAGAGTCCCGGGGCTTTCATAAGTATAGGGTGAAATAATTGCCGGATCGGAGGGATTGGACCCTGCCTGAATCAGATTTGGCGCTACCGTATGGGCGCTTAATTCCGAATCTACCACCGGAAGCAGCACTTGTTTCCGCTTTAGCAGGGAAATATCTCCGGATATCCATTCTTCCTCCCTCTCCCTCCTCAGAATGACCGGCATTCGTTTTTTGGTGTTATGGATGCGTTCCATCATAGGACCTGCCGCTGTGGTAATAATTGAACAAGTCCTGGTGATCTCTCCACTCACGGAATCCCTCCAGCTTTCACAAAGGCCGGCAAATGCAAAGGGCTCTCCACTTTTAAGGGTGATGTACCAGGGGATCTTTTTTCCATGTACCTGCTGCCATTCGAAAAACCCTCCCGCTATAATCAGACAGCGTCCTGTACCCAGTGCTTCTCTGAAGGATGGCTTCTCATGCAGGGTTTCAGACCTGGCATTGTAGGTGCTCCTCCGGATCTTTTCGGCCTGGTCTTTGCTCTTTACCCAGGCAGGAATGAGCCCCCAATGCATAAGTTTAACCAGTGCAGGGTCTTCCATAGCTATCACCGGAATCAAAGGATTATCAAAGGCCCTGTAGAAGTAGTTGAAGTCAAAATCGTAGAGGGAGGATGAATTTACCGGAAAGCGGTTTTCGATGGACTTTCTGCTCAGATGTATCTCAATGGTAAAGCACATGGTTCCTTGGCATAAAAGTTAAAAGTTAAACAATATGGAAAGATAAATTGTTAAGAAATCATATCTGCATGGAAAAGCAAACAATCATACTGCCATACTTCCCTTTAAGTATCTTCCTATTCCCGGGAGAAGATATTCCTTTGCATATTTTTGAACCCCGTTACAAGCAATTGATTAAAGATGCACGTACTCAGGGTATAACCTTTGCCATTCCCTTTGTAATAGATCAGGATATTCAGGAATTTGGCTGCGAAGTTCGACTGAAAGAGGTGGTCGCTGAAAAACCCGGTGGCCGGATGGTCATTGTGGTGGAATGCCTTTCCGTAGTCCAGATTCTTTCCTATCACAATAAGCTTGAAGGAAAGCTGTATGCCGGAGGTTCCATCCAGCGTATGCCCTGTTCCGATCCAGTAGAGAGTGAGGAACTTCTGGGCCTTATAGAGAATTACGTGGATCAATTTGATAAGGATTTTCTGAGTGCGGGAACCAAAAAGGCAATCACCCGTCAGGAGGTTATGATTGCATTAAATCTTACGTCCGACGATAAATATAAATTTATCTGCATGCCTGACGATTTTCAGAAAGAGGGTTACCTGGCAGGTCAGCTTCGCTACCTGGGAATGATCAGAAAACAGGAGACCTTGCTGGGCAACGACTTCGGATTAAATTAAGATCCCGGGCTTTCTCCCATGATATTCATTTTCATGCGATCCATCTCCTGCTTTAAGCCGGCGACAGTTCGTACCAGCTGATTTTCAGGTATTACCGGATCTGGTATCTCGTGAGAGATGAAATGAACAAACTTCCAGATCTCTCTTACCTGGTTTACCTGTATTTCGTAGGGTTCGTAGATGGGATTCAGAGAGTAGAGGATAAGCTTTCCTTCCTGCTCTATCCGGTTTTCCAGGATCTTAAATACGATGCCATCGTCCAGTGTAAGAACCACGCAGGCCTCGCCTGTTTTCAGACTTTTCCAATCCATTACATATTCCCCCGTGACCCATGCCTTTTCCGGAATCGGGAGCATGGAATCGCCCTGCAACTGGAAGGTTCTGTATTTCTTCTCTTCCGAGAGGAAGGGTAGCTGGAATACCTGCAATTCGCTTATATATTCCGGATCGGAAAAGCCATTGCTGTATCCTGCCTGGGCTTTCACCGGCACCAGCTCAATATTCTCCTGATTGGCACTGCTCACTGTGGAAGCCAAAATCCTGAGGTTCCCTCCCCTGAGAAATACATCCTCTCCGTGCTCCAGTTGTCTCAGCTGGGTTTCGCTTAGCTTGCCCAGGTCCACCTTAAGGATGGTGTCCACCGAGATTTTATAATAATCCGCAAATAGGAGGAGAATATCCAGCCCGGGTTGTGCCACTCTGTTTTCGTAGCCACTCAGTGTGGAGCGCTTCATCCTGAGCTGCTCTGCCACTTCGTCCTGCGTAAGTTTCTTGCGTTTTCTCAGCAGTTTAATGTTCGAATCAAAATACATGTTAAAAACACTTTATTGTTGCATAAAAAATCCCTTATGATTATATTGTAATCACAAGAATGATTAATATCTAATCAAATATAAGTAAAAAGTTAATACGTCAGTGGGTTAATGGCTTATTTTTTTCACTAAGCCCTCTCCCCTGACTCTTAACACCTAACACCTAAGGCTTGCGCAGCAAGCTTAATAACGCGAACGCAGTGAGCATAACACGCAGTGTTGTACATATGGATCTGGACACCTTTTTTGTGTCGGTGGAGCGCCTGATGAACAGCAGCCTGGAAGGAAAGCCCGTCATCATCGGGGGCATGTCGGACCGGGGGGTGGTTTCAAGCTGCAGTTATGAAGCCCGGCAGTTTGGTGTGCATTCGGCCATGCCCATGAAGATGGCGCGCAACCTGTGCAGCGAAGCCGTTGTGATCCGGGGAGATATGGATGCTTACAGCAAGCACTCCAGGATGGTTACCGACATCATTGCCGAGCAGGCCCCCATGTATGAGAAGGCCTCCATCGATGAACACTACCTGGATATAAGCGGCATGGATCGTTTTTTCGGGTGCATGCAATGGACCCACGAACTGCGTCAGCGCATCATCAGGGAGACAGGTCTTCCCATTTCTTATGGTCTCTCGGTGAACAAGACGGTTTCAAAGATTGCCACCGGAGAGGCGAAACCCAATGGCGAGATGGAAGTTCCCGGCGGACAGGAAAAAGGCTTCCTCTCTCCCCTGTCCATCCGGAAAATACCCATGATCGGGAACAAGACTTTCCACCTGCTTCGTTCCATGGGCATTGCTACCATTGGCACCCTGGGCCAGATCCCCAAAGAGATGATGGACAGCCTGCTGGGAAAGAACGGGATCGTGATCTGGAAAAAGGCCAATGGCATCGACCCCACACCGGTGGTCCAGTATTCCGAACGAAAATCCATCGGCAGCGAAAGAACCTTTCAGCGCGACACCATGGATGTGGCCGGCTTGCACGACCTGCTTACCTCCATGGTGGAAAAACTGGCTTTTCAGCTGCGCAAGGAGGAGAAGCTCACCTCCATTATCACGGTCAAGATCCGCTATTCGAATTTTGACACCCATACCCTCCAGAAACGGGTTCCCTACACCTCCTTCGATCATGTACTGATGCCCATAGCCCGGGAACTCTTTGATCGCCTATACCAGCGGCGTATGCTGATCCGGCTGGTGGGAGTCCGTCTTTCCGGACTGATCCGGGGCGTTCAGCAGCTGAATCTCTTTGAAGACACCTCAGAAATGGTTCACCTCTACCTGGCGGTGGATAAACTACGCAGACGCTACGGCTCCGATGCAGTCGTCAGGGCAAGCGGCATACAGCTTCGGGACCTGGAGGAGCAAATCGAGCAGTCGCAGAAAAAGCAGAGTCCCTTTTCCCCGGAAGAACGCCAGCAAATCGACAACCTGAAAAACCGGCGCTACAGGTATTGGTATAGGTAAAAAGGTTAATGGGTTAATAGGTTAATGGGTTAATAGGTTAATAGGTTATTAACTCACTAACGCTGGCGTAGCCAGCCTATTAACGCGAGCGAAGCGAGCATACTAACGTGAGCGTAGCGAACATACTAACTGCGAACGAAGTGAGCACATGTATTTAAACTGCCATTCATATTACAGCCTGCGCTATGGGACCATGGCGGTGGAGACGCTGGTGGAGAATGCAGCGGCACTGGGTATTGAGGCACTGGCCCTGACCGATATCAATAATTCCACCGGAATGGTTGATTTTGTCCGGGCCTGTCACCAGCATGGTATCCATCCCATGGGAGGCATCGAATTCCGCCAGGGAGACCACTACCTGTATACGGGGATCGCCAGAAATCCCCGGGGATTCAGGGAGCTGAACGACTTTCTCTCCTACCACAATGAGACAGGGCTTCCCCTGCCTGAAAAGGCTCCTCCTCTGGAGGAAGTCTGGTTCATTTATGACTTCAGCGATAATCCCTGGAAGGTGAAGAAGCGGGGGCTTCGCAAACTGAGAGAGCAGGAGCTGATCGGAGTACGTCCGGGCGAAGTGAATAAAATACTTACTTCCCGCTGGAGCAAAGACCTGTCCAGGCTGGTGATCCGCCACCCGGTCACCTTTCTCAAAAAAAGCGACCATGCCCTGCACAGGCACCTGAGGGCTGTGGATCACAACATCCTGCTGAGCCAGTTAAAAAGCCATCAGCTGGCCGGGGAAAACGATCTGCTCCTGAGTCCCGATTTACTGCGATGTGCCTACGATGAGGTCCCCGAGATCCGGAGAAATACAGAAAGGATATTAAAAGATGTGTGGATGGATTTTGATTTTGGCGCAGTAAAGAATAAGAAGACCTTCACCGGAAGTTTGGTGGACGACCGCATCCTGCTGGAGAAGCTGGCCCGGGAAGGGATGGAATATCGATACGGAGCGGGAAATAAAGAAGCCAAAAGAAGGATCAGACACGAATTGGAAATCATCGACAAGCTGGGCTTTTCTTCTTATTTCCTGATCACCTGGGACGTGATACGCTATTCCATGTCCAGGGGCTTCTACCATGTGGGAAGGGGAAGCGGAGCCAACTCCATTGTGGCCTACTGCCTGAGGATTACCGACGTGGACCCCATCGATCTGGACCTCTACTTCGAGCGCTTCATCAACCCCAAACGAACCAGTCCCCCCGACTTCGATATCGATTTTTCCTGGAAGGACCGGGACGAGGTGCTGGACTATATCTTTAAACGATACGGGCGCAAGCACACGGCTTTCATCGGTACCATGTCCACCTTCAGGGACCGTTCCATATTCCGGGAACTGGGCAAGGTCTATGGCCTGCCCAAGGAAGAAATCGATTTGCTGGTCAAGGAACCTGAAAGCAAGATGAATGACAATCACATCACCCGCAACATCTATGAAGCAGGCAGTATGCTGATGGACTTTCCCAACCTGAGAAGCATTCATGCAGGCGGGGTCCTGATCTCGGAGGAGCCGCTCACCACCTATACTGCCCTGGACATGCCTCCCAAAGGTTTTCCCACCACCCAGTGGGACATGTATGTGGCCGAAAACCTGGGATTTGAGAAGCTGGACATACTCAGTCAGCGTGGCATTGGTCACATCAAAGAGTGCGCAGATATTGTCTACCGCAACCGGGGCTTTCAGGTGGATGTGCACCGGGTGGACGAATTTAAGAAAGATGCCAAGGTGCAGGGACAGCTCAAATCGGGCGAGACCATCGGCTGTTTTTACATTGAGAGTCCTGCCATGCGCGGCTTGCTTTCCAAGCTTCGCTGCGACAACTATCGCAGTCTGGTGGCTGCCAGCTCCATCATCCGGCCGGGCGTGGCCCAATCCGGAATGATGCGGGAATACATACACCGCTTTCACCACCCCGACGATTTTGAATACCTCCACCCCATCATGGAAGAGCAGCTGAAAGAGACCTATGGGGTCATGGTCTACCAGGAGGATGTAATTAAGGTATGTCACCACTTCGCCGGCCTGGACCTGGCCGATGCCGACGTGCTGCGTCGTGCCATGAGCGGCAAGTACCGGTCGCGGGCCGAGTTTGACCGGATCGCCCAGCGCTTCTTTGACAATTGCCGGGAACGGGGCTACCCCGACTCACTGAGTCACGAGGTATGGAGGCAGATCTCTTCCTTTGCCGGCTATTCCTTTTCCAAAGCCCACTCGGCTTCTTTTGCAGTCGAAAGCTTCCAGTCACTGTATTTGAAGGCACATTATCCCCTGGAATTTATGACCGCCGTAATCAACAATTTCGGAGGATACTACCGCACCTGGGTTTATTTCAACGAAGCCCGCCGGTGGGGAGCCACTATCCACCTGCCCTGCGTGAACCGGAGCGAGCACAAGACTTCCATAAGCGGCGAGGACATCTTCATGGGCTTCATTCACCTTCAGAACCTGGAACAGCAGTCCGTGCATATGCTGCTGGAAGAGCGGGAGAACCGGGGATCTTACCTTAGCCTGGAGGATTTTCTGGAGAGGGTGCCCGTGGGACTGGAACAGGTCATCATCCTGATCCGTATCTCAGCCTTCCGCTTTACGGGAAAGAGCAAGAAGGCGCTCTTGTGGGATGCACACCTGGCCCTGGGGAATCAGAAAGCAAAGGATCCCATGAGGGAGCTCTTTCCGGTGAGTAAGCGAAAATTTGTCCTGCCCGAGCTGGAGCAAACAAGCCTGGAAAACAGCTACGATGAATTGGAGCTACTGGGTTTCTCGGTGAGCATCCCCGCTTTCGAACTGCTTCAGACTTCCTTCCGGGGAGAGATCCTAGCTCGCGGAATGATCAGTCACGTGGGAAAAAAGGTACGTATGCTGGGAAATCTGGTGACCGTAAAACATGTACGTACCAAACAGAAACAGTGGATGAATTTCGGCACCTTCCTGGATGCGGACGGAGAGTTCTTCGACGTGGTGAACTTTCCCGATTCGCTCAGGCGCTACCCCTACAAGGGAAAGGGAATATACCTGATCTATGGGGAGATTACCGAGGAATTCGGATACCCGGGGATGACGGCATTGAAGATGGCCCGCTTGCCCTACCAGTCAGATCCAAGGTATTAGTTTTCGAACCTCTTGATGCTCATCACGCCCTTCACCTTTTTGAGCTTCCTGATCAGTGCTTCCAGATGTTGAGTGTCCTTCACAAAAAGGGTGATGCTTCCCTCAAACATCCCATCGTTGGAATCGATGGAAATGGAGCGCATATTCACCTGCAGGTCCTTGGAAATCACATCCGATATGTTGCTGACAATGCCCAGGTCATCCATGCCCGTAATTCGAAGGGTTACCGGGAAAAAGGCGTTTTTATCGCTCTTGTTCCAGCGGGCCTTGACTACCCTGTAACCATAACGGGACAATAATTGCTGGGCATTGGGACAATTCATGCGATGGATGGTGATTCCCGAAGAGATGGTTACAAAACCGAATATGGAGTCTCCCAGGATGGGATTGCAGCAGGGGGCCAGGCGGTAGTCCACGTTGGCCAGTTTATCGTCAATGACCAGGAAATCGCCCGATTCAGCACTTGCAGAGCTTACCAGCCTTTCTAAAGCTTCTTCCTCTATTTTTTCCGTCTTGCTTTCTGCCGTTTTTTCGCTGCTTGTAAGGAAGTCCTTGATGTCCAGCAAAGTGATTTTCTCGGTCGAGACATCGAAATAGAGGTCGATGGCATCCTTGTACTTAAATTGCTTGATTACCTTGCGAATGCTATTATCGTCAAACTCAATTTTCCAGTTCCTGAACCTTCTTTTGAGAATCTCCTTTCCATGTTCAGCCTCTTTAAGCTTGGCTTCTTTCAGCGCCAGTTTGATCTTTCCCTTGGCCTTGGAACTCACCACCACGTTCAGCCAGTCCATTTTTGGCTTCTGGGTTTTTGAGCGCAGGATTTCCACCTTATCGCCGTTTTTCAGCTTATAGCGTATGGGTACATTTTTGCCATTAACCCTGGCTCCCACACAGGAGGCTCCCACATCCGAATGTATGTCGAAGGCAAAATCCAGCACGGTGGCATTCTCGGGGAATTTTTTCAGATCGCCGTTGGGTGTAAAAACAAAGATCTCTTTGGAAAACTGACTCAGCTTCAGGTCTTCCATCAGGTTGGAAATTTCTGCTTCCGAGTTTTCCAGGCTTTCTCTTACTTTCTCAATCCACTGGTCAATGCCGGCCTGGGCCTTTATCCCTTTGTATTTCCAATGCGCAGCCAAACCTTTCTCTGCAATTTCATTCATACGCTTGGTACGGATCTGCACTTCCACCCAATCGCCGCCAGGCACAACCACGGTGGTATGCAGGGACTCATATCCGTTGGACTTGGGAACCGAGATCCAGTCCCTCAGGCGCTCGGGATTGGGTTGATAATGGTCTGTAATAAGGCTGTATACCCTCCAGCAGTCGGCCTTTTCCTTTTTCAGGGGTGTGTCTATAATGACCCGGATAGCAAACTTGTCGTAGACTTCCTCAAATTCCACCTTCTGTTTACGCATCTTTCTCCAGATGGAGGAAATGGCTTTGGGCCTGCCCTTGATTTCAACCTTGAATTTCTCCTGTTCCATACCCTCCTGAAGGGGCTTGATGAAGTCCCGGATAAATTTTTCCCTGCGCTGGGTGGAGGCCTTCAGTTTCTGAGCAATGGACTGGTAAGCTTCCTTTTCCAACACACTCATGGAGATGTCCTCCATTTCCAGCATGGTGTTGTATAAGCCCAGACGATGGGCCAGTGGTGAGTAAATGAAGCGTGATTCACAGGCCAGGGCAATCTGATCACTTTCGCTGAGGATATTCAATTGCCTCATGAGGTACAGCCGTTCTGCGATTTTCAACAGAATGACCCGAAAATCAGTAACCAGGGTCAGTACCAGGTTCCTCATGTTCTCTGCCTGTCCCTGGGTTGCGGTCGTGTCCAGGCTACTGATTTTCAGCAATTCTTCAACGATAGTAGTACTGCGATCTCCCAGGGCAGATTTCAGATCTTCCATGGGAATATCCCATTGTTCCACACCGTGAATGAGCAAGGTGGCAGATACCCCAATGGCATCCAGACCCAGTTCTTCAACTGCCATGCGAGCCAGTCCGGCCGAGTATTCCACCAGGGGGATCCCATTGTAATCGCTGTCGGCATCTGCATGTGCCAGAAGGAACTCGAAGGATTTTCTTACCAGAGCGAGTCCGGGTTTGTCGAATTCTGTACCACAAATCCTCAGCAGCTCTCTGAATTGAGAGCGAATGGATTTTTGCGTTTCAGGTGGATATCGTTCAATGAGGTCCATGCGCTGCGTCTGGCATGGTAAAAGTAGTTATTTTATACAGGGAAAGGAAACAGTAAAGGTGGAGCCTTTACCAGGTTCGCTGCGGATGGAAAGGTTGCCCTTGTGCAATTGTGTAAATTCCCGAACCAGGGTCAGTCCCATTCCGGCACCTTTTTCATTGGCTGTGCCCCTCCTTGTGTAGCCCCCGTTCAACTGGATCTTGTGTACCTGCTCGGGAGTCATACCAATTCCCTGATCTGTCACTTTGATTTTTACCGAATCATCCACTTTGGTCATTGATATACTGATGTTTCCTCCGGGATTGGAAAATTTAATGGCATTGGAGATCAGGTTCCTGAATATGGTTTCCATCATAATACGGTCTGCTGTACAACTTATGGTTCCATTGATTTCCTTGGTGAAGCTTATCCCTTTGTTGCTGGCTGCCTCGCCAAACAGGGAAAGGCAATTGCTTACCAGGGTGTTCAAGCGGACTTCTTCAGGGTGAAAGTTAGATACTCCTTCTTCCAGGCGTGTCCAGTGAAGTAGATTTTCAAGCAGTTCCAGGGAGTAGGAAGCTGAATTTTTCAGATTTCCCAGCAAACGTTTCCGGTCAATTTCCACCTTGTCATCGCCCTCGATGCGATGAAGGACCTCTACGGCAGTTAGCTGGTTTCCAATGGTGCCGCGCAAATCGTGGGCAATGATGGACATGATGCGATCCTGGGTTTTGTTTACCTGATCCAGCTTCAGGTTCTGCCGGGTAATGACCAGGTTCTTCTCTTCCAGTTTCAGGGAGGTCTTCCGAAGCTTTCTTAAAATATACAGCACCAGGATCAATCCCACGGCCAGCAGGGTGACTATGCCCAGAATGGAACGGAAGATCACAGTCCGTTTTCGCATTTCAAGCCGGTCCAGGTTGGCCTGAATGCGGAGGTTTTCATTCTCTTGCTGAAGTACGCTTGAGCGGTTCCTGAATTCCATCTCCATGGCCACTTTGGAAGTAACATCATCCATAAGGCTGTCCCGGTACTGATGGTACTGGATCACATAGTGGTGGGCCGACCGGTAATCACCCAGTTTGGCGGCCAGTTCTCCTTTGAGTCGATAAGCAGAAGCTATATATTCTTTGGCGTTTATTTCCGTAGCCTTTTCAAGGGCTCTGTCTGTAAATATGCGTGCCGGCGGGTATAGCTTCTGATCCAGCCGTATGGAGCCCAGCCCCAGGTAGCATCTGATCATACCGTCAGGCTCTTCCAGGGCTTCCTTCTGACTGAGTGCCTTACTGAACAGGGCCGTGGCTTTTTCGTAATCCTCCATCATATAATAGATCTCCGCCAGGTGAATGTTGCAATTGGAGATGGCCCGGTCATCCTGCAGGTCGATTTTCATATCCATACCCCTCTGCACGTATTCTATCCCTTTTTCATGTTCCCCCATATCTGCATAATTGGTCCCGATATTGATCAGACAGTTGGACATCTGGATGGGATCACTCAGGGACTGACTTACCATAAGCGATCTTTGATAGAGATTTAGCGCTTCGTCGTAATTGTGGATTTTATTATGCACCACCCCGGCGTTTGAAAGGCAGAGTGAAATGTTCTTCTGGTAGTTCTCCCTTTCGGATATGGAAAGAGCCATGCCAAAGTACTCCAGGGCCCGGTCGTAAGTGCCCAGATACACAAAAACATTCCCCATATTAATATAGGCTTGAGAAATATCGTAAGCATGGGTCACACTGTCCAGGAAGAGTACCGACTCCTGATAAACCGACAGGGCTTCCACATAGTCACCCCTGTTTTTATGAATGATCCCCATATTGTTCAGGCAGCGACTGACCCCGATGGTCATATTGTTCTTTTTGTAAAAATCCAGGGCCGTCTGGTAATGGTTCATGGCCTGTTCATAATCTGCCAGGTAGAGATAGGCATTACCCTTTTCTTTGATGCTTTCAAAGAAATTAATGTGGTCGTCTGCCTCATTGAAATAGGCCAGAGCCCTGTCGTAATGAAGAATTGCCTTATCGTAGGATCCTGTACTGGTGAGAATTCTCCCAAAGGTCTTATGATACGTACCCAGGCTTTGAGGTTGGTTCAGTCCTTCGGCCAGTTCCCTGGCCTCCTCCATATAGGAGAAGGCTAGTACGGTATCGCCGGCACCCAGTTCTTCGGCCATTTCAAATAACAGGCGGGTACGGGTTGAATCGGGAATGTTTTGATTTAGCTGGGCTTTGAGACTGTCAAGCCTCTTCTGATCCAGCGCTTGAGCCGAAGCAGATAAGAGAACCAGGAGGAGTATAAAGAGGGTACGGTTCAACAACATGGGAGGCCGGTTTAGCGGGATAAATTTAAGAAATTTTATTCCCTTCAAAATTTTCAGGCATATTTGTAGGAAGAAACCTGTTAGCCATGGCCAAGAAAATACCCATCCCACACACCTATGTTATTGTATTCTCCTTTATTGCAGCAGCGGCACTGCTAACCTGGATACTTCCGGGTGGCGAGTTTGACAGAGAAACGGTGGATGTCAACGGCACACTCAGGGAAGTGATTGTGGAAGGATCCTTTCATGAGGCTGAAAAAAATCCCCAGAGCTGGCAGATTTTCTCTGCTCTGTTCGATGGATTTGCCGGTAAGGCCGACATCATCGTATTCATTCTGATCATTGGTGGCGCCTTCTGGATCATGAACGACAGCAAGGCCATAGATGTGGGCATCCAGTCCTTTTTGACACGTGTCAGAAAACTGGAGAGGTTCGTCCTGTTTCGAAAGCTCGGCGTCGACAATTTAATAATAGTCCTGATCATGCTGGTATTCAGTGTATTCGGAGCCACATTCGGCATGAGTGAAGAGACCATAGCCTTCATCATCATTTTCGTTCCTCTTTCCATTTCCATGGGCTACGATTCTATAACAGGTTTATGCATGTGTTTCGTAGGTGCGGGACTGGGTTTTGCCGGAGCTCTGCTGAATCCCTTCACCATTGGGATTGCACAGGGGCTTTCCAGTCTTCCGCTCTTTTCAGGGATAGAGTACAGACTGTTTGTCTGGCTGGTAATCAATGTGGTAGGCATTGCCTGGGTACTGAGGTATGCGGCCAGGATTCGGAAAAATCCCAAGTCCTCTCCGGTATACGATTCAGATTCTTACTGGAGGAGCAGGGAAAGTGTGGATCTGGAGGAACTGGAATATCATACCCCGATGATGGCCTGGGTGAGTTATTTCATCCTGCTGGCAGGCATAGTCGTATTTGCCATCCTGGAGCCCACCTCCACTCTGCAAATCGGGAATGCTCGTTACAGTTTTTATTTCCTGCCCCTGATTGCGGTATTTTTTGCAATTAGCGGCTTCCTTTCCCTAAGAAAGTCGGTCCATTTCTACATCCTGAACTTATTGATTTTTACGATAATCTATTTGATTGTGGGAGTCATGGGATACGGCTGGTTTGTGAAAGAGATTGCCACCCTGTTTTTTGTAATGGGAATTTTCTCCGGCATGGCCATGAACCGAAGCGCCAACGAGATTACACGTTTATTTATTGAAGGAATGCGGGATATACTATCAGCTGCTGTGGTGGTGGGACTGGCCGGAGGCATACTGGTGATCCTTGAGGATGGCCGTGTCATTGACTCCATGCTCTACAGTATTGCCCAGTCCATGCAGGAATTTGGAAAGCTTGCCTCGGTGAGTATGATGTATGTGATCCAGACCCTGATCAATGTGGTCATACCCAGCGGCTCGGCCAAAGCTGCACTCACCATGCCCATTATGTCGCAGTTCTCCGACCTGATTGGCGTGTCGCGCCAGGCTACAGTCATGGCTTTTCAGCTGGGAGACGGATTTACAAATATGATTACTCCCACCTCCCCGGTTCTGATCGGCGTATTGGGTGTGGCAAGGATCCCCTACGAGAAGTGGCTCAAATGGGTACTCCCGTTTATGGTCATACTCATAGTCCTGGGTTGGCTGCTGCTCATACCCACCATTAGCATGAATCTGAACGGCTTCTGAGTTATTTGAAGCTTACCCCGATGCCCACTGAGTGGGTGGCATAATAGGTTTGGGTAAAGTCGTAATGCAGGGTGAGTACCCCAAGCTTTAATCTGGCACCCACATTAAACCTCGCATTCTTAAAGTTGGAATAGCGCATGTCGATGGGATTTTCCATAATCTCGTAGGTGGTTAAGCCAAAATCCGGACTGCCTTCATCCGTAATCACTGAATGAATGGGATAGTGCCCCTCCAGAAGGACCTGTACCATGGATGAGGCATAGCCGACACCCTGATAGAAGGTTAATATGGAGAAGGTTTGGGAAGCAATGAGGTTTACAGTCCACCCTTCTATCACCTGGGTTACAAACTGATCGTCCCAATCGTAATCGGGATAATTATCCACTTCCACCAGCTCCTGAGGTTCCACCAGTACATGGATCGATGAACTAACTTTGGTGTAGCCGCCCTGAGCACTGATATCCAGGAATCTCAATTCCTTAATCACGGGAATCCACTGCGACAGGGAGTGCTTCGCTCCTACTCCCCAGAGCCCGATATCCCCGTAGTCTTTGTATCCCACATTGGGAACAAAACGAGCCGAAACATCCGTGCCGAAAGGCAGTCCCACCGTCAACTGGATCATGGGCAATGGAAAAAAGTCCACTCCGGTTCCATCGGGCACAGTGAAATTGGAGTATTCCACTTCCTGCAGATTACCCCCGCCCACATCCACCGATTCGGTGTAGGACATGGTCGGCCGGACATCCTGACTTCCTGCTATGGTGGGCGCAAACTGGGTGCTGCTCAGATCTGCATTCCCGTTTAAATTCAATTGACTCATATCATAGGCCAGGGCCGAAGCTGGTGCTTTTGCCCAGCTTACTGTAGCGGTCACATCCAGTCCGCCAAGTTCGTGTGGCCTGGCTGTATTGTACCAGCCGGCATTCAGGTCTGATCCCAGGATGTGGGCATAGGGTCTCAGATACTCCTGTAAAATCACTTGGGAATCCTCAATGCCTCCATGGAGGAAGTCCATGTAAATCAACTGCGAATGAGCTGGCAGTGCCAATCCTGCCAGGGAGATTGCCAGGATAAAGCCAGCCTTGCGTGTAATTCGTCTCATCTTACTTTGCTTTACTTTCAGCTCCAAAACTAATTTCATTAAATTTGCCTCTATGTCATCCTCCATCCAATTTCCCAATCAGCCCTTGGCAGACCGCATGCGGCCTTTAAGCCTGGATGACTATATAGGTCAGGATCACCTGGTGGGTCCCAATGCTGTTATACGCAAAATGGTCCTTTCGGGTTCCCTTAGCTCCTTTATTTTATGGGGACCCCCCGGTGTGGGCAAGACCACCCTGGCAACCATTATCTCCAAACAGCTGGATCGTCCCTTCTATGGATTAAGCGCAGTGCAGTCTGGTGTGAAGGACGTGCGGGAAACCATTGACAAGGCCAAAAAGCATCAGTTCTTCAACAAGCCCAACCCCGTATTATTCATTGATGAAATACATCGCTTCTCCAAATCTCAACAGGATTCACTTCTGGGAGCTGTTGAGCAGGGTATAGTTACGCTGATAGGTGCTACCACAGAAAATCCCAGTTTTGAGGTGATCTCTCCCCTGCTCTCACGATGCCAGGTATATATTCTCAATTCCCTCTCCCAGGAAAACCTGGAAGATCTATTGGATCGTGCTCTCCGCAAAGATCCCTATTTGAAGAAGCTGAAGATCAAGATCAGGCAGAATAAGGCCATGTTCCAGTATTCCGGAGGTGATGCCCGGAAACTTCTCAATACCCTGGAGGTGGTTGTCCGCTCCGAGGTAAGCAATCCGGCCTTTACGGAGGACACTTCCATAGAGATTGACGATGCCCTGGTTAAAGACAGGCTCCAGGAAAACCTGGTTATGTACGATAAGAATGGGGAGATGCACTACGATATCATATCCGCCTTCATTAAGTCCGTCAGGGGCAGCGATCCGGATGCCGCAGTGTACTGGCTCGCCAGGATGCTGGAAGGTGGTGAGGATATCAAATTTATAGCCCGGAGACTGGTCATACTGGCCTCTGAAGATATCGGGCTGGCCAATCCAAATGCCCTGCTCATGGCTACCAACTGCTTTCAGGCTGTACATATGATCGGTATGCCGGAAGCCAGGATCATCCTGTCGGAGACAAGCATATACCTGGCGGCCTCGCCCAAAAGCAATTCTGCCTATGCGGCCATTGATAAGGCCCTGGCCGAAGTGCGTCAAACAGGAAACCTTTCTGTTCCCTTGCATTTACGAAATGCACCCACCTCACTGATGAAAGAACTGGGTTACGGTGAGAAATACCAGTATGCCCATAATTACGAAGAGAATTTCGTCCAGGAAAACTATCTTCCGGAGGATCTGAAAAATCCAAGCTACTATGAACCCGGCACCAACACAAGGGAAGCCGAAATGAGCCAGAGGCTGGAACGCCTGTGGAAAGAAAAAAAACACTATGGAAAGAAGAAGTAGAAGTTTACACAGTCTCGTTCCCAATATACAATTCGGAGATAGCAATGGTTTTATGCTGGTGGCCGGTCCCTGTGTGGTGGAAGGACGCGATATGGTCCTGGATATAGCAGAACATATCAGCAAACTTGCGGAGAAATACCAGCTTCCCTTCGTGTTTAAAGCATCCTACAGAAAGGCCAATCGCTCACGTCTGGATTCCTTTACGGGAATTGGGGATGAGAAAGCCCTCAAGATTCTTCAGGAAGCGGGCAGACAGTTTAAGGTGCCTGTTGTCACCGATGTACATTCCCCTGAAGAAGCTCTTAAAGCTGCGGAATTTGTGGATGTACTTCAGATCCCTGCCTTTTTATGCAGGCAGACCGACCTTCTGGTAGCCTGTGCAGGCACAGGTAAAACGGTATCCATTAAAAAGGGTCAGTTTCTTTCCCCGGGATCCATGAAATTTGCAGTGGATAAGGTGAAAGAATCGGGAAACAAAAAAGTACTGATTACGGAAAGAGGCACCACCTTTGGTTACCAGGATCTGGTGGTTGACTACCGGGGCATACCTGAGATGCAGCAACTGGGCGTACCTGTGATCCTGGATGTTACCCATTCCCTGCAGCAACCAAACCAAAGCAGCGGTGTAACGGGCGGACTTCCTGAACTGATTGAAACCATGGCCAGGGCAGGCATTGCTGTGGGAGCAGACGGTCTTTTCATTGAAACTCATCCCGATCCTTCCCGTGCAAAATCTGACGGGGCCAATATGCTTCAGCTGGCCTTACTGGACCGCCTTCTAAGAAAGCTCACCAGACTTAGAGATGTCGTAATTAATATGTAGTTTTGGCGAGAACATAATTTTAAAGCCATGCGCAAACTGCTTATCTCTCTTGTTATTTCAGCCTTTGCACTTTCCTCAGTGCATTCGCAGAGCCTGGAACAAATTCTCAAAGACCATTATAAAGCTTCGGGCCAGGAAAAGATATCGAAGATTAAAACCGTGATCACCAAGGGTAAATTGACCTATGTAACCGCCGGTATGGAATCGGCCATTACCTTATATCAGTTAAGACCCGATAAGGTTCGCATGGAAGCCAGTATTTTGGGTTCCAAAGTGATCCAGACGTACAACGGGACCACAGGCTGGATGTATGCTCCTGCTATGGGAATTGCACAGCCGCAGGAAATGGGCGAAGCAGAATTGAGAGCTGTATTGCAACAGGTGGATTTTGACAGCCCCCTGTGGAACTACCAGGAGAAAGGGAACAAAGCGGAACTGGCAGGCAGCAGCGAAGACGGATTGGCCCATTTGGTGAAATTAACCCAGGCAGATGGCCAGGAAATTACACTTCTGATCGATAAAAAAACACACCTGATTATCGGCACTTCCACAGTTACTGTCATGGGCGGTGCCGAAACAGAGGTGAACGTAAGCATGAAGGATTATAAGGCGGTAAAAGGAATCAAAACGGCCCATTATGTTTCCACCAAAATCAACGGTGAAGTGATGCTTACCCTGGCCATTGAATCCATCGAATACAACAAGGATATTGATCCGGCCATGTTCGAAAAGCCCTCGACAGAATAAAAAAAATGCAGTAGTTGTTAAGCCAGGTTCTGTCCCCGTCGAGACGGGTTTCTGTCATTTTTCTGAGCGGCCTACCCCCCGGCAGAAGCGGGTAGCTTTTATTAAACCGGTATACATGGCCTTTCAGCCCGCAGGACAAACAGCTGCAACGGTTACCCGTCGCACTGGTAGGCTCTTACCCCACCTTCTCACCCTTATCCGCCGGAGGCGGACGGTTGTTTTCTTCTTTGCTCCCATGCCTTCACAGACATCTGTTTTTCAACAGTGCGGCACCCTTTGCTGCCCGGACTTTCCTCTATCCGCCCTAGGCGGACAGCGACAGAATCAACTACTGCAAAATTCTTAGAACCCTACAAAATTACTTATTTTTGCCGACTCTATCTAAATATGAAACAGCGGGCTTCCAATATTGATCTGAACAACTACACTTACGCCTTGCCTGAGTCACGCATTGCACGCTATCCTTTACCACAGCGTTCCGATTCCAACTTGCTGATCTATAAGCAGGGCAGCATCTCCCATCAAGGTTTTTCCGAGCTCCCCGCTTTGCTGGAAAAAGGCAGCTCACTGGTGTTTAATAATACCCGGGTAATTCAGGCCCGACTAAGCTTCAGAAAAAGCACGGGAGCCCGGATCGAAATATTCTGCCTGGAACCTTTGGATCCCTCGGATTACCAGCTGGCTTTTCAGTCAAAGGGTCAATCCACCTGGTTGTGCCTGGTGGGCAATGCAAAGAAATGGAAGTCCGGTCCGGTGTTTTTGGATCTTATGCTCGGGGACCAGCAACTAAGGCTGGAAGCCCGGCTGGTGCAGAGAAAGGAAGATGGCTTTGAAGTTAAGTTTCAGTGGCAGAATCCGGAAATTTCATTCGGTGAAATCATCGAAAATTCAGGCAGCACTCCCATCCCACCCTACCTGAACAGGGAGGCCGAACTCAGTGATAAGGAGCGTTACCAGACAGTGTACAGCAGGAACGATGGATCGGTGGCAGCCCCCACGGCCGGACTCCACTTCACGCCTGAGCTCCTGTCTCAGCTGGAGCAAAGAGGAATCCGGCAGGATCATGTTACCCTGCACGTGGGAGCCGGCACCTTTGTACCGGTCAAAGAACAAAATGCCAGGGATCATTCCATGCATTCCGAGTTGGTGGTGATCAGAAGAAGCTTCCTGGAACAGTGGGAAAAGCATGCTGAACGCAGGATTGCTGTGGGAACCACCAGTACCCGCAGCCTGGAATCGCTTTACTGGCTTGGAGTTAAACTTATGTCTGCTAAGCCCGGAATTACGCAAAAACTGGAATTGAAGCAATGGGACCATGAGTCCCTGCCCCAGGATGTCTCATTATCCAGAAGTCTGAAGAAGCTTCTGGCCTATTGCAGGCAACACCAGCTTGAGGAAATCCATTTTCCCACCAGCCTGATGATCGTTCCCGGCTACGAGTTTAAAACCATCCGTGGACTCCTTACCAATTTTCACATGCCGGGCAGCACCTTATTAATGCTTATCGCTGCTCTGATTGGTGAGGACTGGAAGAAGGTATACGATTACGCCCTGGAAAACAACTTCCGGTTTTTGAGTTACGGAGACAGTTCCCTGCTACTTCCCGGTTAAACTCCTGAGCAAAGTGCTAAAGGTTAAGATATCCTCTTCCGTGGTATCGAAGGAGCACATCCATCTTACTTCCGAACTTTCCTCATCCCAGATGTAGAAGAAAAAGGCTTCCTGCAGTTGGGGAATGATGTCACGGGGAACGATGGCAAAAACGGCGTTGGATTCTACCTTGCGGGTCACCTTTACCCCCGGAATATCTTTCACGGCTGAATATAGCTTCTGAGCCATAAGATTTGCATGGGCGGCATTATGCTTCCAGAGATCATCCTCAAGAAAGGCACTGAACTGGGCAGCAATGTAGCGCATTTTTGAAGAGAGTTGCATGCCCTGTTTTCTGCGATACTTAAAATCCTCGCACAGGGTTTTATTAAAGAATACAACTGCCTCTCCATACATCATACCATTTTTGGTGCCACCAAAGGAGAGCACATCTACTCCTGCATCCACTGTCATTTCGCGAAAACTACTTGAGAGAGCTACTGCTGCGTTGCTGATCCGGGCTCCATCCATGTGCAGGAGCATATCATGGGCATGGGTGTATTCAGCAATCTCCTTGATTTCTTCGATGGTATAGACTGTCCCCAGTTCACTGGCCTGGGTAATGGATACTACCCTGGGCTGTACATGGTGTTCGAAGCCGATTCCATGCATGTGCCTCTTGATGCTGTCCACGGTCAGTTTGCCATCCGGGGTATCGCAGGAAAGCAGCTTGCAACCCGAAAACTTTTCCGGGGCACCACATTCATCCACATTAATATGCGCTGTATCGGGACAGATTACAGCATGATAGGGCTGGGTGACAGAGGAAAGTCCCAGTACATTGGCTGCGGTTCCAATGAATACAAAGAATACTTCCGCATCCTCCCCAAAGATCTCCTGCAGGCGCGTAATCGCTTCTTCGGTATAAGGATCGTCACCGTAGGCGATTACATGACCTTCGTTTACAGCCGCCATGGCTTTCAATATTTGAGGATGTACTCCAGCGTTGTTATCACTGGCAAAGCCCCGGGTATTCACAGTTGAGCTCATAGCTTAGAATTTTTCGTCATACCTGGTCCATAACAAGTCTCCCAGCTCCCAGGCCTTTTTCACTACTTTTTCTCCCCATTCTATGGTATAGGAACTCAGGTAGCTGTTTAATTCTTCCTTCTTACCACTTTTTTGCAGCTCAAGTGCTTTCTCTTCGAAAGCCTTTTGTCCGGCAAATAGCTCCTCCTGCAAGGGATCCCACACCTCGTTTACATCGTGGCGCATATCTCCCCAGCGCTGTGCTGCCAGGGTTCCCAGGCGGTTAAAAGCCCACCAGGCCGATTCGCGGGTATAGCCCTTGGGACGACCGGGCGTTTTATAGGAGAGTGGCAGGTCGCTTCCCGATGCATAAATGGGAATGTATATGGAAGTAGCCACGTTATCCTGGGCCAGCCAGACCAGTCCGCCTATCTCGTCGGGCAGCCAGTTTCGGCACTGAATGATGGTGGCATACATGGTGTACCAGCGGGCAATTGTCCTTTCTCCACGCCAGCCCCAGCCACCGTTGACCCGCATAAGTTTGTTCATATCGTAAGGCATATGGGGATTGGCCAGGGGAGAAATCACGCTCCTGCCCTCTTCATCGCTGACCAGCATATCCTTGGTCATGTCGAAGGGGGTTCCCTCGTAATAATCTGAAAATACCCTGCGAAGGTCGCTCAAGCTTACAGCCTGATCAGGTTTTACCGAAAAGGGATAATTCTCTGTATGGGGATCCAGTTGTAAGGAAGGTGCCAGCAGGTCGAAGACCCTCCATTCCCTTCTCCTTGCTGCCAGTGAAGTTCTGCTATTGGGAGCATAGGCATAACAGAAGCGGAATTCTTCCTCTTCGTTCCACCAGCCTGCATCCCTGGCTACGCTGTAAATATTATCGCTGGCCATAAATTGATCCGGATCACTGAGCTTTATCTCTTTGATGGTGCTGGCATTGGCGTTGACAGATATATGTCCGTCGGGCACACGTTGAGCTGCCCAGACAGCGCCCACTTTGCCCTTTCCGGGTCCCACAATTTCAAAATGCCAGACCTCTTGCTTATCTGCAATGGTCAGGCATTCACCCACATCGTTCCAGCCATAGCGGGCGGTTAATTCGTCGGCTAAGGCGATTGCTTCGCGGGCTGTCTTGCACCTTTCCAGCATAAGCCTGCACAGTCTTTGACAATCGATGAGTCCGGAATCGGATTGCAGCTCTGACCTTCCTCCGAAGGTGGATTCTCCGATGCCCAGCTGATGTTCATTCATACTGGGATAGGCCGTATTGAGGTACTGGTAGGTAGAGCGTACCTGGGGAATTTCCCCGATATACACATGGCTGTAGGTGGGCATGGCAAAGGAGTCACAGGCTACCCTGCGATACATGGGCACTGTAGCCCCTCTATCATGCCTGGCAGCGGGGATCACCTCCATCCAGGAACGGGTCCGGTGGCTGTCGTCTGTGTGCGAGGTGATAACCGATCCGTCTGCAGTGGCATCTTTCCCTGCGGTAATGGTGGTGCATCCGTCGGCATATCCTCCTTCCCAGTCGGGATGCTGGGCAAAAAGAGTTGAAGCTATCCACAGAACTCCTGTGATCAGATAAATCCTTTTCATAGTATGTCAATTTGTAATGAGGAATACGAATATAAACATATCCCTGCAGAGAATCTCAAGGCCTTTGGCTTTTTCAGAATTCCGACGAAAAGTGAAAGGTAATTTCCGGGAAATTATCCTGAGCCATTTGCAGGGCATAGGGCGATTCCGCCATATATACTTCCCTGCCCTCTTTGTCTGTGGCAAGCTGCTGATACTTGCGGAGCCTGAAATCCTTCAATTTGTCCACATCGCCGCTTTCAATCCAGCAGGCCTTGTGCATGGGAAGTTGTTCATACCTGCATCTGGCACCGTACTCGTGTTGCAACCTGTACTGGATCACATCGAACTGCAAAGCTCCCACCGTCCCAATGATTTTACGGCCATTGGCCTGACTAACAAAAAGCTGAGCGACCCCTTCATCCATGAGCTGGTCCAGTCCTTTGGACAGCTGTTTGAATTTGTTGGGATCGTCGTTTTCCACGTAACGAAACATCTCCGGGGAGAAACTGGGCATGCCCTGGAATTCCAGCTGCTCTCCCTCTGTGACCGCATCACCAATCTTAAAGTTGCCGGTGTCATGCACTCCCACAATATCTCCCGGAAAGGCTACATCTATGATGGACTTCTTCTCTGCCATGAATGAAGTGGGACTGGAAAATTTCAGTTTTCGACCCGTGCGCACATGCACATAGCCCTTGTTGCGTTCGAACTGCCCGGAAGCTATCTTAATAAAGGCCAGGCGGTCGCGGTGATTGGGATCCATGTTGGCGTGAATCTTGAATACAAAACCGGCAAATTTATTCTCGTCCGGCTCCACATTTCTCTGCTCTGTCTCAATGGTACCGGGTGCCGGTGCTACCTGAATAAAACAATCCAGAATGTCCCTGACTCCGAAATTATTGAGGGCACTTCCAAAAAAAAGCGGGGCCAGCCTACCCTCCAGGTATTCCTGCCTGTCGAATTCGGGGTAAACGCCAGCAATGAGTTCCAGGTCTTCTTCGAGCCTCTCGGCATGGGGATCAATGAGTTGCCTGAATTCCGGATCCTTCAGGTCCCTGAATTCCACCAGTTCACCGATAGTTTGCTTGCTCTCGCTCTGAAAGGAACGGAATGTATGGTCAAATCGATTGTACACACCTCTGAAATCGGGCCCCATGCTAACAGGCCAGCTTAGGGGATGTACCTGTATTTCCAGTTCCTCTTCTATCTCATCCAGTAATTCAAAGGGGTCCAGTCCGGGACGATCCAGTTTGTTGATAAAGACCATGACAGGAGTGTGCCTCATTCGACATACGGTCATAAGTTTCCGGGTCTGAGCCTCCACACCCTTGGCTGCATCAATCACAATGATCACACTATCTGCTGCAGTAAGGGTCCTGAAGGTATCTTCGGCAAAATCCTGGTGACCCGGAGTATCCAGGATGTTGATTTTTTTCCCGCCATATTCAAAGCCCATCACCGAAGTAGCCACCGATATACCCCGTTGCTTTTCTATTTCCATAAAATCGGAGGTGGCGGTCTTTTTGATCTTATTGGATTTAACGGCTCCGGCCACATTGATGGCTCCGCCAAATAAGAGGAATTTCTCCGTCAATGTGGTTTTCCCGGCATCGGGATGACTCACGATGGCAAAGGTTCTGCGCCTCTCTATTTCTTCTCGTAATTTCATCTTGGAAAATAAGCCGCAAAGTTAATAATAATCCTATTTTTGGGGGACTTAAACGAGTCTATTCGCATGGATGATAAAAAGAAAGCAGGACGTTATTCCCGTATATATAAGCAGCTGAAGGACTTGTTGATAAAAACCGATGATCCTTTGGCCAGAATGGCCTCCATTTGTGCCGTATTGCATCATAAGATGGATTATTACTTCTGGACCGGATTCTATCTGCTGAAAGAAGGCCGCCTTGTTGTGGGCCCCTATCAGGGTCCGGTGGCCTGCCAGGAGCTGGAAAAGGATAAGGGAGTATGCTGGGCAGCGGTAAACAGGGCTGCGCCCGTGCTGGTGGAAGATGTTCATGCCTTTCCCGGACACATCGCCTGTGATTCCCGTTCCCTGTCAGAAATTACCTTGCCGGTCTACGATACAAAGGGCCAGATCGTTGCGGTTTTTGATGTGGATTCGTCCAGCAAAGCTTCTTTCAACGAAGTAGATCAGAAAGCATTGTCCGAGATAATTGCCCTGATTTTTTCCACCGAGTAGGGTTTGGTAATTAACTGATCGAAACCTGCGTAGGAATAGTCTTCAAAGAATAGCTCAGGATTGTGGGCTGTCAGGGCAATTACCGTTATCGCATTCAGGGGGGACGGAAGTTCGTTGCGGATATGTTGTACTGTTTCTACCCCATTCATTACAGGCATTTCGATATCCATAAAGACCATATGGATCTTTTCTTCCTTTAGGATATCAATGGCCTCCTGGCCGTTTTCAGCAAGAACAGCTTCATTTCCCGTTAATTTTACCAATTCGGATAGCAGGTAGCGATTGGTATATATATCGTCTACTACAAGGATTCTCAACATGGATTGCACTTTGTTCAAGGAGCGATAAAAGTAGAAAATATTAACTAAATTACGTGCTCACAGCAGGACTGGATGTTTGAATTGGATAAAAAGGAGATGGTTGTCCGTTACGGAGCCATCGGATTTGTTTTAGGGATTATTTTCACGGTGGTGGAATACGCCCTTTTACTTTACCTTGGCGACACCCCCTTTTCCTTCCAGGCCATTGCAGATCTCCACCAGAACCATCCCTTTGTCTACCTGATGGATTTTGTGGCCCTTCCAGGCCTGTTATTTGGAACCTTAATTGGGAACTGGCGTTATAATCAGCTGGATTCCCTGTCGGAACGTATCAGGCAGGAGACCGATAAGAACGAGGAAATCAAGGCTTTTACACATGCCCTTATCGAAGGTGACCTGAATACCCAGGTTTCGCTCACTCACATAGAACAAAGTCTTTCCGATACCCTGTATAAGCTCAGAGATACCTTGAACAGGAACCGGGAAATGGACAGGCAAAGGCGGCTGGAAGAACGCCAGAGGAATTGGATATCAGAAGGACTGGCCGAATTTGGTGACATACTTCGTAAACATTCCATGGATATGGAGAACATGACCTATTCGGTGATCTCCCGACTTGTAAGGTACCTTGATGCCAACCAGGGTGCGGTATTCCTCAGGGCGGAGAAGGACGGCGTAGCTGAGCTGGAGATGGTAAGCTGTTTTGCCTACGACCGTAAAAAATTCCCTGACAAGAAATTTGCCTGGGGAGATGGATTAATTGGCGCTGCCGCGCTGGAGAAAAAGGGATATTATACGGACAGGATTCAGGACGGATACCTGAGCATCACCTCGGGATTGGGCAAGGCAAATCCCCGCTACCTGCTCATAGAACCTCTTCTCTGGAACGACAAAGTATATGGTGTAGTAGAGATTGCATCCTTTAAGCCACTGGACGAACATAAAATCCTCTTTGTGCAACGTGTGGCAGAAAATATTGCCACCACCATCAATAGCATGAACAGCAATTTAAGGACTGAGCAGCTTTTGAAGGAAACCCGGGCACAGGCAGATCAGCTTCTGGTTCAGGAAGAACAGGCACGACAGAACATGGAAGCACTGCAGGTATTGCAGGAGGAAGGTGCAAAACAGGCCGAGATCTTCATCAGTTTTACCAATACGGTAAACCATACTCTGATGCGGGCAGAATACGATACCCAGGGCATCTTGCTTTATGCCAACACCAGGTTCCTGAAAAAGCTGGGTTATTCCGGAAACAGGGAAGTGGAAGGAAGGCATATCTCCATGTTTATCAATGAAAAAGACCAGAGCTGGTTTAATACTTTGTGGGAAAGTCTGGCACAGGGTGGAAAGCACTTCGAAGGATATATGAAGCATGAGACCAAGCTGGGACAGGACCTTTGGACCATGGCCACCTATACCTGTGTGAGACGGGAAGACGGGAGCGTGGAGAAAATCCTCTTTCTGGCCATTGATTCCACCGAGCAGAAGAAACAGAGCCTGGATTACGAAGGACAGATCGATGCCATCGACCGTTTAAATGCCAAGGCCATTTACTCTCCTGACGGCAGGCTTCAATCAAGCAACTCGCTCTTCTCCAAGTCTTTCAAGTACACTGATATGGAGTTGGAACAAATGAATGTCTTTGACTTCTTTGGAACCGGACAGCAGGAAAGATTTAATGAGATCTGGGAGAAGGTGATACAGGGGGAAGCTTTTCAGGGGCAGCTGAAAATGCAGAGCAAATTTGAAGAGGCACTCTGGTTCAGGGCCACCTTTCTGTCGGTCAATGATATGTATGGTGAAGTGGAAAAGGTAATTTTTCTGGCCAATGAGATCACCAAGGAGAAGGAAATGGAACTGACTTCCAGAAAGCAGTACGAAAAGGTAATCAGAAAGGAAGAAGACCTGCGCATGGACAGCCTGGATCTGAAGCAAAAGCTTGAGGACAGCCTTAAACAGCGGGAAGAGGAAAAAAGAAAATTCCAAAAGGATGTAAAACAATACATCCATGTACTGGAAGAACTTCCATTTAGCGTAATAAGCATTAATAACCTGGGCTTCGTGCTATTCTTCAACAAACATGCTGAACGCAGGTGGAAAAGGAAGGCCAAGGATACACTTGGTGAGCGGGTGGACCTCCTGTTCCAGGATAAAATTTCTTCGGAGGTGATCCGTTCGTTTATCGACCCTGCCCGCTCCAAACCCATCGGAGTGTTCAGCGATCAGGAACTGGACTTAAGCGGTCAGAAATCAATCATAGCTTCTCTGATGCTCATCCGCACAGATTCGGACGAAGAGGTTTTCTACAGCTTGATCATTCTGTGATCCAAGCTACGATGTCCTCAGATTCCGGCTTGGTCTTGGGCGAATAATGACCCACCAGGCTTCCATCCTCATCAATAAGGTATTTCTGAAAATTCCAGCTTACCCTGCTATCTTTCAATCCATTCTGACTTTTCTCGGTAAGCCACTTATACAGAGGATGTTTTTTCTTTCCCTTCACGGAAATCTTAGCCATCATGGGAAAACTCACATCAAATCTGGTGCTGCAGAAGCTGGCAATCTCTTCATTGCTGCCTGGCTCCTGCCCCAGGAAATCGTTGCTGGGAAAAGCAATGATCACAAAATCCTTTTCCCCATAGGTTCTGTAGAGCTGTTCCAACCCCTCATACTGTGGAGTAAAACCACATTTTGATGCGGTATTTACCACCAGAACTTTCTTTCCCTTAAGCCGGGCCATATCGTAAGGATTACCTTCAATGTCATCCACCGTAAAATCGTAAAAACTTGTTTGTCCCTTCATGGTGCTTATTGTTAGAAATGCCAGCAAAACCAGCATGCTTGTCCGTAAAAGCTTCATATTGTTTAATTTTCACATCTAGATTATTAAACAACAATAAGTCTGGCTTGTTCACTTATTTTGGATTATTTTTAAGGTGAGATGCAAAACTCAGTTCAATATGAGATACGGATCCATGGACGCGTACAAGGTGTTGGATTCAGAGCTGCTGCCAGGAGTAGGGCCCGGTCTCTTCAACTGAAAGGCTATGTGGAGAACCTTCCTGACGGCAGTGTTCGTGCTTTAGTAAGCGGGAAGAATCGGGACTGTTCCGAATTTATTCGCTGGTGCAGGGAGGGAAGTGGTTACAGCTGGGTGGAGAAAGTGGACCTTAAGGAAGTGAAGGCCGATCTTACCCGGGCCTTTTTCATCAGATATTAATCAGTCTTTAGGGCCAGGCTGTCGGATTCTCTTCCATAGGGCAGCCATGCCGCTTACGGTTAACCAGGCGGTCAGCAGAAGGATCAGAGAGGAAATTACCACCAGCAAATACTCCTTGTCAGTAGCAAAGCCCGACAGGTTTTTAACCATGGCCCACAGAGTTAAGACCAGGATCACCAGCATGGGTATCAGGGTGTAGATCACCGGCAATTTCCGGCTGGCCATATAAACACTTACGACCCCAAGAGCCAATGCAGCCATTAATTGATTCAGCGAACCAAAAAGGGGCCAGAGCACCATGGCACCCTGCCCGCCCGGCTTAAAGAAAGTCAGGCTGCCCGCTGCAAGCACGATCAGAAAGGTGGCCAGGTAACGATTGTTTAGTGGTTTTCTGATTTCCCCGTCTTTGTTGCTGAATATTTCCTGCAGTGAGATCCTCTGTATCCTGGCAGCTGAATCCAGGGTGGTGTTGGCAAAAGATACTATGAAAACCACTACGAAGGCAGCGCCGTATTTTACGGGTATTCCCAGGGAGGAAAACAGGTTGGCAGACCCAAGGATGAAGGCATCCAGTTTAGCTGTGAGTCCGCTGGCCGAAGACCAGGACGCATAGTGGTGTCTGTAGGCTTCCAATCCCTGGAAAAACTCACCCTCACTTTCCAGTCCCATTCCCAGACCGGCACCTGCCGCCACGATGACCAGAACGGCCAGGAAGCTCTCTACCAGCATGGCCCCGAAACCTATAGGCAGGGTATCTCCTTCCCGGTTTACCTGTTTCACAGTTGTTCCGGAACTGGCCAGGGAATGAAATCCGGATATAGCTCCGCAGGCAATCACAATAAATAGAAGCGGTGCAAGGGGTGGAACATCTGATCCTGCCTCAAAGGCCGAAGAATTGATAAGCGGGGCTGAGAAAGTAGGGTGGGCCACGAAGATTCCCAGAATTAAGAAAAACATGGCCACCAGAAGCTGGTGCGAGTTTATGTAGTCGCGAGGCTGGAGCAACTTTTGCACTGGAAGTGTGGAGGCAAAAAACACGTATATAAAAAGGGCAATGCACCATACCACCACCGAGACCTCACGGCTCCAGGGAAGGATGACCGGGAAACGCACTCCCACCAGCACAAAGGCATAAAGCATCAGGAGGGCCAGAAGGGAATATACCAGGTCGTTCTTACCCGATCGAATCATGCGACCCAGCCAGACGGCCACGGGTATTTGCGCCCATACCGGGATTACTGCCTCCGGATAGGTGACAAAGAGGGAACCCACGATCATGGCAAATACGGCCAGAACGATAAATAGCAGAAGCTGCATGATGAATTGAAGGGCATAGCGTGTGGACGGACTAATCAGGTCCGCGGTAAGCTCCCCGATGGAGCGGCCCCGCATCCTGGCCGATACCACCAGGGTGGAAAAATCATGTACGGCACCCATGAAGATGCTTCCCAGAAAGACCCATAAGAAAGCAGGCAGCCAACCCCATATGATGCCTATTGCCGGCCCAACGATGGGTCCCAGTCCGGCAATGGTGGTGAAATGGTGTCCAAAAATTATATGCGTTTTGGTGGGTACATAATCCACACCATCCCTGTAGGTATGGGAGGGCATCCGGGCCTTGGAGGAAAGCCGGAATATCTTCCTGCCCAGAAACCTTCCGTAGATTCGGTAGGCCAGCAGGTAACCGGCCATGGCCAGCAGTATCAGAACAAGACTGTTCATTTATATGCTATCAAAATCATCCGCAAGGATCCATCCCTCACGCCCGTCAATAACCCGGATATTCTGCCAGCCACCAACCTCCTCACTTATATCTACTTTGGTACCTTCATGGAGAATGAATAGCTCTGTACCACTCTCACTCGGGGATGATCTCACTACCACGGATGGAGCCAGGATGACACCCGTATCAGGTCTGATTACCTCCCTGTGTCTGGTTGCAGCAGCAGAAATGGCCAGTACAAAAAGCAAGAGTCCTGCCAGTGCACTTACAAATCCGGCCTTTTTTAAAGCAATCCTGTTTGCGAAAAGATAAACCAGGGTTCCGGTGAGGATCACAAAGAACAGGAACATGGCCAGGAAACTCCAGATGCGTTCTGGCAGCATATGTACAAAGGCATTTACCCAGGTACCTATAAACAACCGGGGTACTTCCTCAAAGGCATCGAGACGGTATTGAGACACAAACTCAAGGTTGTTGGCGGCGTCCTCATGGGTAGGTTCCAGTTTCAGCGCTTTTTCATAATATAGGATGGCGTATCCTATGCTGTTGGAACGGTAGGCGGCATTTCCCATGTTATAGTATAAATCGGCCGATTCCTTATTTTGTTCTATTACCTGGTAATATATACCCAGAGCTTCTTCATACTTGCCTTCTTCGTAGAGGGAATTGCCTGCATGGAAGAGCGAATCCACATTTGTAGCCGAGAGCAGACTCACTGAGCAAAGTATACAAAGGCATAGGATCAGACGCTTCATTTCAGGCTGTTTTCTAGTTTGGAGATTAGTTTTACCGCATCGCGGTATAGCAGATCCATATCACTCTTTTCTGAACTGGGCGCAAAGCGGGAGAATTCGCTGTCTTCCAGTATTCGCATCAGTTCTTCCTGTTCTTCGACTTCCACTCCCCGCTGTGCCAGCTGCGAGCGGACTTCCTCCCTCGACAGATCGGAAGTTTCAATATTCATTTTGTGAGAAAGATATTGCCAGAGAGCTTTTCCAAGTTCTTCGTAAAAGCGATCGGACTGATCAGCCTTCCTGTAACGGTCGGCAGTTTTTAATCGCGATCTTGCCGCCTTGCCTGCTTTCCGGTTTCTCACCAGGGTTAGATCGGCATTTCGCTGGGTCAGTTTCCTGATGATGATCAATAATACAATGCTCAGCACAAGGACCGCAGGATAGAACCACCGGTTAAAGGGACTCCCAAACACGGTGGCAGCAACAGTGGTATAAGCTGGAAGGGATCTGGAAATATCCCGTATATCGGTACCAAGGTTTCGAACACTTTCACGGGCAATCCCGGGCACATACACGCTTCCCGGGCTTTCCTCGCCCTCCCCTTTCAAGACAGTGAAGTTAAACTCCTCGGTGGTGGCAGTTTTGTAGCTCTCGGTTCTGGGATCGAACCAGGCAAATTGCACAGGCGCTATACGGTAACGACCGGCATGCCTGGCAATGATGGGATACTCAAAGGTGACCGAACCCGAGATGCGGTTTCCGGCTGTGGATGTTTTTAAATCGCGCGATACATCGTAAAGGTCGTGGTCGGGCGGAAGGTTTACTTCAGGTTCACCCATCAAAGGTAAATTGCCAGAGCCGCTTATGGTAATTTTCAAGCTCAGGGCTTCATTCACCTCCATTTCCGTGTCCGAAAGTTCAGCCTTCATGGAGAAGTCACCCACCCCACCTGTAAAACCCGCAGGAGCACCCTGGGGCAAAGGTTTGACCGTGATAGTAATCGGCCGGGTCGACAGGGTAACCGGTACTTCCTGGTAAGAGTCAAAGAAGGGATCGTCGAAGAAACTGTCAAATGCACTCCTGCCTCCCTGTCTTTCCACCCGCTGCTGCACAGTCCATTCCGAATCGAAGGGCGGAATCTCGATTTTACCCGTTTTCTGTGGGATAAGAATATGTCGCTGGATCACCTGTGAAACGTAAACCTGGCCGTTGATTTCCTGCTGCTGGGCCCGTTCATCCGGATCAACCCCGTTTTTATAAAAACCTTCGTAGGGAATGTCACGTGAGGATGAGGCTGGCCGGGTATTCACGCGGGTATATACCTTGAGTCCGGAAACAAACTGTTCCCCCAGATATACTTCGCTTTTGGATGGAAGTACCCGGAGAAATACAGGATCATCGGCCAGTGCTTTCTCAAGGCTCTGACTGCCGGGTGCGGGATTCTGCTGCTGAACGGGCACATCCCCTGCCGTCACGGTGATCTGCACTTCGTTGGTCTTGTATTCCTTCCTGTTTACTTTCACCGTAGCCGGGGGAATGGTATAATTCCCCTCCTTGGTTGCCCGAAAGGCGTAGGTGAAGCTGACCAGGGTCTTCTGCACCATCTTACCGTTCACCCATTGAGAATGGGAAGAAAAGGAAGAATAGGGTCCGCCCAGCAGTTGAAAGTTTCCCATGCCTGGCAGACTCATATTTCCTCTCTCGGAACCTTCCACCACATAGTGGAACTGCTCACCCACTCTGACTACCGAGGGTGCAGTGGCAGTAAAAGCCGGGTCCTGTCCGAGCAAATTCAGGCCCGAAACCAGGCTTACCATCAGTGCTATGATGAGTTTTTTACCCATGCTTCGAAATTACCAATCCTTTTTTGTTTTCACTTTGGCTGCAGCCGCTTTTTTCTTATCCACCTTATCCTTCACATCTTTCTCCTGCTGCTGGATGGCATTTAGCATGCGTTCGGCATCTTCCTTGGAGATTTCCCTGGGCTGCGGCTGCGGCTGATCTTGCTGCTCGCCGGCTTCCTCCTCCTCGGGCTGCTCGTTGGCCTGATTTTCCTCCTCCGTGGATTGCTCCTCCTCTTTTTCCTGACCCTCGTCCTTTTGCTGGTCGTTCTGTTGATCTTGCTGATCCTTATTATCCCCTTCCTGGCCCTCCTGCTCCTTATCCTGTTGATCTTGCTGCTCCTGGTCCTCCTGCTGCTGTTGCTGCTGCTCCTTCAATTTCTGCCGGGCATAGGCCAGGTTGTATTTGGTGTCGTAATCGTCCGGATTGAGCCTGAGGCTGTTCTTGTAGGCCTCGATACTGGGACCGTATTGTTGGGCTTCCAACAGGCTGTTGCCCATATTGTGCCAAATGTGGGCCATCATTTCCGGATTTTCAGCCACAGCTTCGCTGGCCTGACGTGCCAGAGACTCATACTGTTTAAGGGTTTCCTCGTATTTCTCCTGGCCATAAAGTGCAGCACCGGTATTAAATTCCGCCTCAAAGGAAGATTGATTGATGTCACCTGCCTTTCGGAATTGCACCTCAGCCTCACTGAAATCACCATCCTCATAGGCACGAAGACCCTCTCGAATGACTTTTCGCTCCTTTTGTCCCCAGGCCATCACCGCGAAAGCCAGAAACAGATATATAAGGCTAATTCGTTTCATTATTTCCTGTGTTAAATAGATTCAAGCGCCGAAAAATCCTGCTTTTCCGCGAACGGATAAAAAACTCCAGCAAGAGAAAGAATAAGGCAAATCCTGCAAAATACTGGAATCGCTCTGCAAATTCAGAGAATACGCGAGTCGAGATTTCCTTTCGCTCCAACTTATCCAGCTCGTCCACAAGACTGTTGATCCTGTCGCCTGGTATGTAGGCCCCCTCACCCTCGGCGGCCACCTCCATCAGAAGTTTTTCATTGAGCTTGCTCACTACCACCTGTCCCTGTTCATCCCTCCTTTTGGCCGCGCTTCCGGGGCTTAGTGGCAGGGGAACCCCATTGGGATCGCCCAAACCTACGGTATATACCTTAATCCCCTTTTCCACTGCCTTTGCTGCTTCACCAACCGCATCGTCTTCGTGATTTTCCCCGTCGGTGATCACCACAATGGCCTGACTGGGTAGAGATCCCAAAGTTTCTTCCTCTTCTGAAATGGAGGAAAATGACCTGACCGCCAGTTTTATGGCAGAGCCAATGGCCGTGCCCTGTTTGGATACCATATCAGGACCGGCCCCACTCAGGAACATTTTTACGCTGGGATAGTCGTCGGTAATGGGTATCTGCGTGTAGGCATCTCCGGCGAAAACGATCAGGCCAATTTTGTCGTTGCTCATCCTATCCACCATTCGGTTGATCATCTGTTTGGAACGTTCCAGACGGCTGGGTTTTATATCCTCTGCCAGCATGCTGTTGGATACATCCAGGGCAATAATGATTTCCCTCCCCTTCTGTTCCACTTCCTGGAGCTTGGAGCCGATCCTGGGACCGGAGGTTGCCACAATAAGCAATATGCTACCTGTGATAAGCAGCAGGAATTTCCAGTGGCGAGCATGTGGGGATGCTTCGGGCATCAGGCCCTCTATTAAATCCAGATCGCCCAGCTTGGACAGGGAACGTTTGCGATGCCGCAGATAGAGTAAATAACCCTGCACCATAAGTCCCGCTCCCAGGAGGAACCAAAGAATTTTTATATGTGCGAACTGGATCATGCTAGGGTATGGTTCTGAAAAATGTATATCGAAGCAAGACCTCGAAAAGAAGTAAAATCATGGCAGCCAGCAGGAAGGGGAAATATTCCTCCTTCTTCTTGCTGAATTGTTTCACATCCAGTCTGGTCTTCTCAAGTTCATCGATCTGCTGGTAGATTTCCCGTAATTTGTTGTTATTGGTGGCCCGGAAATAGGCACCATCGGTGGATTCCGCTATTTCCCGAAGAACCTCTTCGTCAATTTCCACAGGCATGTTCTGAGTGACGGTCCGTCCAAACATGTCCTGCAGATTGATGGGTGCTGTTCCCTGCGATCCCACGCCAACGGTATATACCCTGATGCCGTAACCTGCTGCCAGTTCGGCAGCTGTGACCGGCCCCACATCCCCGCGGTTATTAACCCCGTCGGTCAGGAGGATAATTACCTTGCTCTTGGCTTTGCTTTCCCTGATACGGTTCACCGCGGTAGCCAGTCCCATCCCAATGGCGGTACCATCTTCGATCACTCCAAAGTCTATTTCTTTCAGGAAATTAATAACCACAGCCCGATCGGTGGTCATGGGGCACTGGGTAAAACTCTCCCCAGCAAACACCACCAGTCCAAAACGGTCGTTCTGCCTGGCATTTACAAACTCAATGCCCACGTTCTTGGAGGCCTCAAGCCGGTTGGGTTTAAAATCCATGGCTCTCATGCTCCCCGAAATATCCATGCACATGACAATATCAATACCTTCCGTGGTAATCTGTTCCCACTGGTTGGAAGATTGAGGCCGGGCAAGCACAATAACTATGAGTGCTACCACAGCCATTCTCAGAACCGCCAGCAAATGCCTGAGCCAGACGCGGATGGATGACATTTTATCGTCCAGGTTTTCAAAACCTGACAGTTGGAGGGGTGCTGTACCCTTTCTCCCTCTCCAAAGGTACCAGGCCGCCATAAGGGGGACCAGGACTAGCGCAAAAAAGAAGGCCGGGTAGGCAAATTCTAGCTTACTCATCCTTTACCTCCTCTCTGAAAAACTGCGGATAGGTTTTCTGAACAAAAATATAGGCGTTGTTCAGATTGGTTTGATTATCAACGGGAAGGGGATCCTCCTTGGCAAACTTAACCAGATCGGCCAGTTCCAGCAATTCCTGAAGTATCTCATCCAGCAGTGTATCTTCCGGATTGGACCTGCGGAAGGCCCGAAGGATTTCCTCCGTGGTGCTTTCCATGGCCGGAATGCCATATTGCCTTTCAATATAGGTCCGTGTGATCTCTGTAAGCTGGGTATAATACAACTTCACTCTCCCTTCTTTCCAGATTTTCTCTTCCTTCAACTTGTCCAATTTCCTGAATGCGATTACATGGGCCGGCTCAAGAAGCTCTTCGCTGAGCTCGCCATCGTCACTATCCCGGTTGAAATATTTCCTGAGCAGCAGGAAAAGTAGAATGGCCACCACCAAAGATCCCAGGCCGATGCCCAGCCATGGCATTATTTCTTTAAAGCTTAAAGGTGTATTCAGAGGAGGTTTGATGGCTTTAATCTGCTGGGTGGTATCCACCACGGGTTCATAGACCTGCACCATCAGGGGCATGCTGCGGGCCGTATCTGAAAGATCACCGGATTCATAAATCACGTCCTGGGAGGGAATCATTTGCACTCCCGCCTCAAAGCCGGTGACCAGGAAGGACTGCCTGATCGTTCTTCTGCCCTCGTTCACCAGTGTATCTGAGCCCAGGGGAGCAAGAATTTCCAGCGTTTTTCCCAGGCTGTCCCTGAGAGCCGGCATCAGAAAATCCACCTTCTCAGCCGCATCCACCTGCAGGGTATAGATTACCTGATCGCCGATCATAAGAGAGTCGGTGCTCAGCTCCGAATTTACGCGGATAAGCTGGGCATGTGCAGGAATGTTAAAGCCTGCCAGCATGGCAAAAATCAGCGCTATGATAAATCCCGGTCCTTTCATTCTATCTCTGCTTGAAAAGCCGCATTAGTGGTTTCACATAATCCTCACCCGTGCGAAGTGAAACACTGTCCACCCCGGCCCTTGAGAAGATTTCTTTCATCATTTCCCGGTGGCTTTCCCATTTCATGGCATAGTTCTGCCTGACCTGGCTCCGGGAAGTATCGATCCACCTTTCCTGTCCCGATTCGGCATCCAGCACCCTTAACAATCCCACAGAAGGAAGGGAGGCCTCTCTCACATCATACACATGCAGCGCAGCCACATCGTGCTTGTTATTGGCTACCTGAAGGGACTTGGAATAGCCCTTGTCCCGAAAATCTGAAATCAGGAAGGCAGTACATCTCTTCTTGATGGCATTGGTCAGGAAGCGGAGACTCTCGGATATGTCTGTTCCATTGCTCTGAGGGGTGGATTCCAGAAGCTCACGAATGATCCTCAGGATGTGCTTTCGGCCTTTCTGTGGAGGAATGAATTTTTCGATGCGATCGCTGAACATGATCACCCCGATCTTATCGTTGTTTTCGATGGCAGAAAATGAGAGTACCGCTGCAATTTCTGTGATCAGGTTCCTTTTCAGCTGTTCGCGTGTACCAAAATTTCCGGAGCCACTCACATCAATGAGCAGCATAACGGTCAGTTCACGTTCTTCCTCAAATACTTTGACGTAGGGGTGGTTAAATCTGGCAGTCACATTCCAGTCGATATTCCGGATATCATCGCCATACTGATACTCCCTTACCTCTGAGAAGGTCATACCACGTCCCTTGAAGGCACTGTGGTATTCGCCCGCAAAGATCTGCCGGGTAAGTCCCCGGGTTTTGATCTCAATCTTCCGAACCTTTTTTAGGAGATCTTTTGTTTCCACTTACTTCTTAATTGCTTCTCTCACTGTAAAATACCATTCCTGTCTGGTGAGGATCACCTGAACAGTATCTTTTTCCAGAAGATAAACCCATCGTGACTCGCCTCCTGGCTCATGGGCTTTGTTCAATTCGACCAGAATGTCATCGAATTCACTGTAATCACATACCTTTTTGGAAGTCTTACACAGATCCTTATCGGTGAAATAAAAAATCCAGGTACGAGTCCTGAGTCCGTTCACATATTTCAAATAATTAAACCTCTGTTTCACCACGGAATTGTCCAGCCGGAACCCCCGGTGCTTTTCCTTCATGTAAACCTTAATTTCCTCCTTGGTCATGCCAATAACAGATTGTCCATTAAGCGTACAGCTTAATGAGCACAGGAGTGCACATGTCACCAGCATATATGGAAGAAAGCGTTTCATCTTAAAGGATTGCATAGATTAGGGTACCTCCACGTGATTAAGTATCTCGGAAATAATGTGTTCACTGCTAATATTTTCTGCCTCTGCTTCATAGGTCAAGCCAATTCGGTGCCTCATGACATCGTGACAAATGGCCCTTACATCCTCGGGGACCACATAGCCTCTGCGTTTAATAAATGCATAAGCTTTTGCCGCTCTGGCCAGGTTAATGCTGGCCCTTGGAGATCCACCGTACTGGATAAGGGGCACAAATTGTGCCAATCCTGTTTGCTGGGGATCCCGGGTGGCAAAAACGATATCCAGAATGTAGTTCTCAATCTTTTCATCCAGGTAAACTTCTTTGACCACCTCACGGGCCTTCATGATTTCGGCCGGCTTTAGTACCTTGCTGGCTTGGGGGAAAACACTGGCCAGGTTTTCCCTGACAATCAGACGCTCCTCATCCCTGGTGGGATAGTTGACTACCACCTTCATCATAAATCGATCGACCTGTGCTTCGGGCAAGGGATAGGTACCTTCCTGCTCAATGGGATTCTGGGTGGCCAGGACCAGGAAAGGCCGCTCAAGCTTATAAGTCTCTTCCCCGATGGTTACCTGCTTTTCCTGCATGGCTTCCAACAGGGCGCTCTGGACCTTGGCAGGCGAACGGTTTATTTCGTCTGCCAGGATCATGTTTGCAAAAATCGGCCCTTTTTTTACCAGGAATTCCTCCTTCTTCTGACTGTAAATCATGGTACCCAGCAGGTCGGCAGGCAAAAGATCCGGGGTGAACTGGATACGGCTGAATGCTGCATCGATGGTCTGGGAAAGCGTACTAATGGCCAGAGTCTTGGCCAGGCCCGGCACCCCTTCGAGCAGTATATGACCATCCGACAGCAGGCCTATGAGCAGTCTTTCCACCAGGCCTTTCTGTCCCACAATCACTTTTTGGATTTCCAGGGTGATCAGATCCACAAATTCACTCTCCTTCTTAATCCTCTCGTTGAGCTCTTTTATGTTAACATCCTGAGTCATATATGCATTCTTTTATATTAATAATCATTTTGTTAGTCCTAGTTCTACGTGCGGAAAACAAAAATACACGGGAAAATGGCTCAACATGCCATCAATGGGTTAAAAAATGTTAAGAAATGGGTAAATTTACCACTCTGTCAAAGCAGATGTCCCGGTATTTTATCCATATGGCCTACGATGGTACTGCATATTGCGGCTGGCAAATTCAGCCCAATGAGAAGACTGTACAACAGGTGATGGAGCATGCACTTAGCACCATTCTCAGACAGGAAATTTCCGTCACCGGAGCCGGTCGCACAGATACCGGGGTCCATGCCTCCCACTTTGTTGCTCACTTTGACGTCGAGGATGCTGATCAGAAATCCCTGGCATTTGATCCCTCCAGCGAAGAATTTGTATTCAAATTAAACCGCTTTCTTCCTCCCGACATAGTGGTCTACAAAATTACTCCGGTCTCTTCGGATAAACACGCCAGATTCTCTGCCACCTACCGAAGCTACCATTATCACATTTCCAGTATCAAACCACTTTATACGAGGAAATACAGCCTTCACATTTACGGTCGGCTCGATCTTGCTGCCATAGAGGAATGCTGTTCCATCATTCTCAAGACCACCGATTTTACCAGTTTTGCCAAACTGCACAGCGATGTGCAAACCAACAATTGCAATGTGATGTTTGCCCAATGGAAGGAGGAGGAACAGGGCTATTTGTTTGAAATACGAGCTGACCGTTTCCTCAGAAACATGGTTCGCTCTCTTACCGGAACCTTGCTGGATGTGGGACAGGGTAAGATATCGGTGCAGGAATTCCAGGATATTGTGGATGCCAAAGATCGTAGCAAGGCAGGTCAATCGGCCCCTGCCAGAGGCTTGTTCCTGGTTGATATTGGCTACGAAGACCTGGCTTAAGTGATTAATCCCGAAGCATTCTGGCTCTGATAATTTCCTTATTATCCGCTTTTCTGAGTGCCAGGAAACGAGTATCCTTCTCGTTAATTTCCTGACCGGAAATTTCAATTTCGTCCCCAAACAGAGCTTCCTTGCTGAAATTGATTTCAAACTCACGGATTTCGCGGTCACTATCATCCCTGCTATTCAGAGCATCGATGCACCATTCTATGTACTTGACGTTGTTCACGTGACCTACAATGTCCAGGTCCGAAAATTTTACCCTGTGAAGGTTCAGAGGCTGAAGTGCTTCCGGAACTTCAATCTTTTCCAGCGACTCTGCAAAAACCTGGTCCGGATGAACAATGAGCTTAAAATGCTCGAGGGCTTCCTTGGGACGGATCAGTCTGTGTGTTTTTATATCCAGGATCAGCCAGGCCGTAGAAGCCACCCCTATCTGCTCCCCCTCACTGTTCCAGATCCTGAAGTCTCTGAGCGCAAAAAGTTTATCCACTCCGCTGGGCCAGGTTTCCAGGCGAATCGTATCGTCCCATACCGGATAGCTGTCCATCCGTATTCGCATTCTTGAAAGTACCCAGGTGGTGTTACGTTCCTTCATGTCCTTGTAGCCAAATCCCAGCTGGTTGGCATGATGGTAGGCCAGCTCCTGGAAAAAATTGGCCATGCTTGTCAATCTGGCCTGGCCCCTGGGATTCAGATCAAAGGATGATATTGAAAACTCTCTGGAAAATAGATTCATTTAAGCATTCCATATTTCCCACGACGCCTCGGCCTGGTAGACCAGCATATCGTAGCCATTAACATATAAGGATCCCTGCTTTTTTCCCTTTTCCAGGAAACGAGTCAGGGCAGGATTGTATACCAGATCAAATAAGAGGTGCTTTGAATTCAGATGTTCGTAAGGAATATCCGGATAGCTGTCAATCTGCGGATACATCCCCAGTGGTGTTGTGTTGATGATTACCGGGTATCGCTGAATCTTTTCCTCGTCCAAATCCGAATAGGTTATGCGGTCCTCACCCCTCTTCCGGCTTACCAGGGTATATTCCAGCCCTATCTTTTCCAGCACCTTACAGACTGCTTTTGAGGATCCCCCGCTTCCCAGCACCAGGGCAGCACGATGGTGGGAGTCAAGGTTCTCTTCCAGAGAGCGCCTGAATCCAATCACATCGGTGTTATCCCCTTTTAGTGCAAGTGCACCCCCCTTCCTGAAAAAAGAAACGGTATTGACGGCTCCAACTTCTTCCGCGGAATCACTCAGGGATTGAAGGAAGGGAATGATCTTCTGCTTGTAGGGAACTGTAACATTCAGTCCCTGCAATCCCGGCTCCTGCTCCACCAGTTCCTCGAAAGAGCTTATATCCTCCAGGGGGAAATTCCTGTATTCTGCATCGATGCCCTCCCGGGAGAACTTATCCGCAAAATAGGATGCTGAAAAACTGTGTCCCAGTGGATAGCCTATGAGTCCGTAAAGTTTCAAATCCTTTTCTATTAATGCTCTTCTTTTCTTTTAGGCAGAATAAGCTCGATGATAAATATAATGCCTATTCCTGCAGCCATCATAAGGAGTGCCACGAGAAACTGATCCTCCGGTGCACCGGGGACTGGCAGCACATTCTTTTCTACAAGGGGTTTGATTTTATCGTCAACCACAATCGTTTCCAGGGTTTGCTTCCAGGGCCAGATTTTATTCAGTGAGCCTATCATAAAACCCACCAAAACGGCAATGGTGATGTCGTGGTACTTTTTCAATAGCCAGGAAAGCAGGTTGGCAAACAAGATGAGTCCGACCACAGCACCCGCACCAAGAAGAGCCAGGTCCAGCAGGATGCGCTCGTTCACAGCGTGCAGTGCAAAGGAGTACTTGCCCAGCAGCAGCAAAATAAAACTGCCCGATATGCCTGGCAGGATCATGGCACAACTGGCCAATCCGCCTGATAGGATCACAAACCAAGTTGCATCGGTGGTAGTGGTGGGAGTCACACTGGTAATGTAAAAGGCAATTCCTATCCCTCCTACCAGGGCCACAACTTTTACATATTCCCAGGTGCTGATTTTCCGGGATACCACATAGGAAGAGGCAAGCACCAGACCGAAAAAGAAGGACCATATCATAATGGGCTGGTGTTCCAGTAAATATTCAAGCAACCTGGCCAGAGAGAGCACGGAAATGACTATGCCGGCAAAGACAGCCAGCAGGAAATTGCCGTTTATTTTCTTCCAGAAAGCTATCCACCTTCCGGTAAAAAACAGCCTCATTGCCTGCAAATCGATGCTCTTGATGGAGTTGATAAGCTCTTCGTAAATTCCTGTAATAAAGGCAATAGTGCCGCCAGAAACCCCGGGGACCACATCCGCAGCCCCCATCCCCATACCCCTGAGGGCCACATAGAGGTATTTAGTTAGTTTATCTTTCAAAATCTATTGTTTTTTGGAATGAAATTCCCTGGGAAGCACATCGAAGAAAGTTTCTCCGCGCAATCCACAGCGAAGAGCCTCCAGGGATACCACTTCGTTGGGTGCAATGTTTCCCAAATTTACATTGGCGCCAAGCAATTTAATGAACATGCTTTGCTGCTCCTTATTGGGAGCTTCCCATAGTACATCATTCACCGAAATTTCTTTCATGATGGAATCTATGAGTTCCCTGTTGGCCTTTCCCTCGGAATCATAGATCCCAATGGTGCCACTTTCGCGTGCCTCAGCTATGACCTTCCACGATCCGGCTTCCAGCTCAGTTTTCATCTGAGAGACCCAGACCTGGTTGGATAATTCCACTCCCTGCACCTTGCTTCCAATCTCAGACAGCACCTGAAATTCTTTGGCTAGTTCTTTGATGCAATCCAACTTCTCTTCATGGTCCATTTTGATGGTTCCATCTGACACCTCCACCAGTTGTACACCCGATTCGCTTACAAAACGTTTGTAAGCATCAAACTCACCCCGGATGAAGAACATTTCAAAAAGGGTTCCTCCGAAATAGGGCTTTAATCCGGCCGACTGATACTGGAGCACTTTTTCCTTGAGATCCTGTGTGATCAGTGCCGTGCCGAAGCCAAATTTTACCAGGTCGGTGTATGGAGCACTGGATTCGATGAATAGTCCGGCTTCCTTCAGACTCAAGCCCTTATCCATCATCATGGTAAGTCCATATTCCCTTTTCCCTGAAGTCCTTTCAGGAATATGGCTCAGTGGAAAATTCATGAGAATTACTTTTTGTATTTTTTAATGATGGCCTCAAACTCCTTCTCCCTGCTGCCTTCGGGGAAATAATAGGCAAATTCAGATTCCAGGTCAGCATTGTCCTGCAGTGCTTCTTTCAGAAAATTCAGGGAAAGCTCCTTCTCTCCCATCTTCAGGTGGCATACTGCCATTTTTACTTTGATGCCAGCCTCCTTGGAATGGTGAACGAATGCCTCTCTCAGGAAGCCCAGAGCCTTCTCGTATAAACCTTCCTTCATGATTAGCCCGGTAAGTGCAATCCATGCATCCAGGTCCTTGGCATCCACCTTGGTCACGTAGCCGTAACATTTGATGGCTTCTTCGATAAGACCTGCATCTTCGTTGGCATAACCCAGATTGATCCAATAATCCAGGTTGTTATTGTCAAATTCGATGGCTTTCAGGATGTAGGTAATGGCTTCCTGCTGCTGGCCCTGACGATGATAAATCATTCCTGCTCCAAACCAGCCCTCAGGATCGGAATTATCCAACTCGATCACTTTCTTGAATGCGTCCAGGGCCTTGTCAAGCTGGTTCATTTGCTCATAACAATCACCCATATAACAGTAAGCCTGGGTACTTTCAGGCTCCACATCCAGGAACTCCTGATAGCTTTCAATGGCCCTGTCATACTTGCCGGCATTTACCCAGACGCTCGCCTTGTTAAAATAGGCAGATGCATAGTCGGGATTGATGGCAATGGAAAAATCATAGGCCTCCACTGCCTTCTCAAAATGCTCCAGCTTATGGTAGACTATGCCCATGTTATACCATACATTATCGGAATAGGGATCCAGATCCAGATAGTATTGATAGAACTTCAGGCTTTCATCGAAGCGATGAAGGCGGTCGTAAAAATAACCCAGATCGTAAAGCACCGACAGATTTTCGGGAGACTGGTTATAAGCCTGAATCAGATATTTGATGGCCAGTTCAAAATGCCTGACATTTTCAAAGGCAATGGAGATATTTATCAGTGCCTCAAAAGTTTCCTCACCCGAGAGTTCCAGTCCCCGGTCGAATTGAGCTTCCGCCTCCTTCAGCTTTCCGGTCAGGCACAAAGCAGTGCCCTTTAAAAAGTAGCGCTCGGGATTATTCTCTTCCCACACCGGAATCTCTTCCAGCAGGCCAAGTGCCTTTTTAGGCTGCCCCTGTTCTATATATATATGTATGAATTTGTATTTGATCTCCACGGAGCCCGGATGCTGCTTTTTCCCCAGCTGAGCAGCCTCCCTGGCCTCATCGTATTGAAAGTCGTCCAGGTAGTAGTCGATGATCTGCTCAAATTCCTCCACGTCAAAGAAAATGGACTGAGAACCGCTTCTCATATCCTCATATTTTCTTAAAAGCAACTGGAACTCCTCATTTTCAAATACTTGCTCCTTATTCTCGCTCATCTAATTCCGTCTTTGAGGGGGTAAAGATAACTGATATTTGTAAGATATATAAATATGCATCGGAGGACAGGATTCCGTGTTCCTTAGATATCAACTTTTTATTAAGACTTGGCCATATTCCCTTTTCCCTTTCCCAATTCTTCCTAAATTGCTGTGGCTTTATGATACAAAAGATGCGCAAAGTACCCTCCCAGGATCTTCAGAACCTCCTGCACCAAGTATTTCTTAAATACGGCTTCACGAAAGAAAAGGCCCAAATCCTGGCTCAGGTGCATATGGAGAGCACCCTGGATGGAATCTCTTCGCATGGTATCAACCGGGTGCCACTTTTCATCGAATATGTGAAAAAGGCTTTGGTGAATCCGGAAGCAGAGCCAATGAAGTTGGAAGCATTTGGCAATATGGAAAGATGGGATGGCCAAAGAGCCTCAGGAGTACTCAATGCCCTTAGCTGCACCAACAGGGCCATTGAACTGGCACAGCATCATGGAATGGGCCTGGTGGCCCTTCGAAATACCAATCACTGGATGCGCGGTGGAACTTACGGATGGATGGCAGCCCGTGCAGGATGCATTTCCATCTGCTTCACCAATACCATAGCCAATATGCCCCCCTGGGGAGGCAAGGAAAGCCGTATAGGAAACAATCCCTTTATCGTTTCCATACCCCGTGAGAAGGGCAGGCATGTGGTTCTGGATATGGCTATGTCTCAATTTGCATTCGGCAAGATCCATGATTTTCAGCTTAAAGGAGAACAACTCCCCTTTCCCGGTGGCTGGGATGAGCATGATGAACTGAGTGTGGAGCCCGAAAAGATACTGGCCAGTGAACGGGGGCTGCCCATTGGGTACTGGAAAGGATCGGCCTTTTCCGTGATCCTGGATATGCTGGCTACCATTTTATCTGGAGGTGATTCCACTTCCAGGATAAGTGCCAGAGGAAAGGAAACAGGCATATCCCAGGTTATTCTTTGCATAGATCCTGAAGCATTTCACGACCGGAGTTTACGTGAAAAACTCCTGGAAGAAATTATCGCTTACACCCACGATGTGGAACCCATGTTTGAAGGTGCCAGGACATATTATCCAGGGGAAAGAACTTTGAATACCCGGACCAGGAATCTGAAAGAAGGGATCCCGGTGAGTGAAGAAATCTGGCAGAAGGTTCTAAAGATCGCAGAAAATGACTAAGCTATTCAAAAGTCTGTTATTAGGTATGGGCCTGCTTGGCGGGCTATCTCTTTCATTTGGGCAGACGCTGGAAGGTCGCGTGCTGGATTCTCAAAGCATGGAAGTACTGGAATATGTCAGCATTGGAATTTTGAACACTCCCTTTGGAGCTACCACCGATGACAATGGCTACTTCTATTTCGAAGCCCGTGATCAGCCTGCCTCAGCCAGTGTAAGGATCAGCATGATTGGATATGAACCCAGAGTTTTTAGCCTCGAGGAAATCCAGGCGCTCGAAGAAGGTATACACTTGACCCGGAAAGCCATAAAACTGGAAGAAGTTAAGATCAGGGCGGTTCAGAGTGAAAGAAAAGTAGGCGCCGCCCGTTCCAATACCCTTTCGGGTTGGAGTGGCTGGGGAGGAATGTACATTCGAAAAGGCTACGAAATGGGCACCAGACTTGCTCTTGGGAACCAAGCTGTCAAAGTCAAATCCCTGCATGTAAGGCTTCACCGTCAGGCTTTTCATACCAGTTTCTATCGGCTGCACATGCGTGCCATGGAAGATACTCTGATCGGAAAGGAATTGCTGAATGAGAACATCATCTTATCCATGCATAAGGAATCGGGATGGGAAGAAATTGATTTAACACCCTATAACCTTTGGTTGAGTGGAGATGTGGCTATGACCCTGGAGTGGCTGAAAGTGGAAGGGATCCAGCAGGACCGGGCCATGAAAATTAACGGTAGAATGCAGGGAGCCTACATTTTATTTAAAAATAAGAAAGGTGCAGGTGGTCTTTATCGCTGGGGCACCGAAGCCCCCTGGATCATAAACAAAGAAAAGAGCCCCAGCATGTACGTGACCATCCTGGAATAAAATCGATACCATGAAAATACAAGGTCCATTGCTACTTTTTCTTCTCCTGAGTCTGCAGCAGTGCCAGGAGCCTTCTTACTCCCAGAGCTGGCGGGATATAAACTATGCTGGTGATGAACTGAGCTCTCATTGCCTGGACATCTATGTTCCAAAGGAAGAGCAAGACATGTATCCGGCGGTAGTTATCATTTATGGAAGTGCATTCTTTGGTGATGATATGAAGGAAAAAGCCATGGAGGTGTTTGGGAAAACCCTTCTGAAAAATGGATTTGCAGTGGTATCCATAAACCATCGCTCCAGTCGAGATGAAATTTTTCCTGCACAGGTTCAGGATGTAAAGGCTGCATTGAGATTTATCAGGGCCAGAGGTAGTATGTATCAGATCGATACCAGCTTTGTGGGTATTACGGGCTATTCCTCGGGCGGTCACCTCTCAGCTTTTGCAGGGACGTCCGGGTCTGTGGAGACGAAAACTGTGGGTATGGAAAGTGTGGAGATAGAAGGAGATTTGGGGATGTATACGGATCACAGCAGCAGGGTTAATGCCGTAGTAGATTGGTTTGGCCCCATAGACTTCCAGAGCATGGATTCCTGCGGAAGCTCTATGGTCCACAATGCTCCCGATTCGCCCGAGTCCATTTTAATCGGGGGACCTATCCAGGATAAGGATGAACTATGTGCCCTGGCAAATCCCATCACTTACGTGGATGCTGATGATCCCCCCTTCCTGATACTTCATGGAGACGAGGATCCCCTGGTTCCACACTGCCAGAGCGAGATGCTGAGCCAGGCCCTGCAAAAAGCCGGTGTTCCGGCAGAATACATATTAATCGAGGGAGCACAGCACGGTCCGGGAGTATTCGAAAAGGAAAATTTCAGGAGGATGAGCGAATTCTTCGTAGCGGAATATGAGAAAGTAAAAAACAAAATACCAAACACTGAATTATGAACTATTTACAAAGGATCATTTTACTAATTGTTTGTTTACTGAGTACCAACTCCCTCATAGCTCAGGAGGAGATCCTGAACCTGAACAAGGCTGAAAGGGAGCAATGGTTCAGTGAGCTGGGTTTTGGCATGTTCATACACTGGAGCTTTGATGTGCAGCTGGGTATGGTCAT